>Ga0209728_1000334_pt1 | contig 42100 bp, 66 predicted proteins | sample RifGroD1_FD_183997 | JGI IMG/M metagenome (GOLD analysis project Ga0209728, IMG submission 183997) | Groundwater microbial communities from Rifle, Colorado, USA - Groundwater D1 (SPAdes) (version 2) | ecosystem: Environmental > Aquatic > Deep subsurface > Groundwater | place: Rifle, Colorado... | reverse complement strand
GCTTATATTCATGTGGAGCAATATCATGCGGTACCCGCCATCCATTTGCCGCGATCCGGTCGATCAGTTTCTTCGCTGGTTCAAATTGCCATGTTCCAACGTGATGAAATCCCTTAGATTCTAAGAACCTTATCTGCTTTGGTGTGGTTAATCCTTCAGATCTGCGTTTATCAAGTCTATCAAGGATCTTTCCTGCTTTACCTGCGCTCTCAATTTGATCAGGGAATATCCCTAATTTCTCAAGCGTTTGAACTTGTTTGTCAGAAGGTGGCCCCATTTCCCAACCGAACGCCGGGACATATCCTGCCAGGTCTTCAGCCTGAATGGACATTTCGAACTGCAGTGGATCTACGAGCTTACGCTTACGATGCTTCATCTCCTGGAGTTGCTTGGCCAAAGCTTCTTCTCGTGCAGCAACTGCATCCTCTGCCGCCTTAACTTCAGCCTCTTGAATATCTATAGGACTCCCAGCTTCTTCGATATTCTCAGTCATGATCTGAGCCACTTCGGGGGATGAACATATTAAGTGGGCTGGATGGCACAGTTCTAGTCGTTCTGTGTGCCATAAAAAGTCTAATAGAAGAAGGTGGTCTTTAGTGGGAAATAATCGAGTTCCGCGACCCACCATCTGCACATAAAGACTTCTCATCTTAGTGGGCCTAAGCACGACAATACAGTCCACAGACGGGCAATCCCAACCCTCGGTTAGCAACATGGAATTGCATAAAACGTTGTATTTTCCTTCATCGAAATCCTTAAGGATTTCTGTCCGATCATCACTGGTACCATTGACCTCCGCCGCACTGAACCCTCGAGATTCTAGAATGTCCCTGAATTTCTGACTCGTTTTAATTAACGGTAGGAATACCACCGTCTTGCGATCCATGCAGCACTTCGCCATTTCGTCTGCTATTTGGTGGAGATATGGATCAAGCGCTGTCCCTAAGTCGGCAGTCTTGTAATCCCCCGCCTGTGTGCCTACGCCCGTTAAGTCTAGCTTAAGCGGTATGGTCTGTGCCTTGATGGGGCACAAATAACCTTCTTTAATTGCTTTTGGTAACGTGTATTCATAGGCTAATGTTTCAAAATATTGCCCGAGGTTTTTCATGTCGCCCCTGTCAGGGGTTGCAGTAACTCCTAGCACCTTTGCCTTATCGAAGTAATTAAGTACTTTCTGGTAACTATCCGATATGCAGTGATGGGCCTCATCGACGATGATCGTATCAAAGTAGTCGGGCGGAAACTGCATGAGTCTCTTTTCTCTCATGAGCGTTTGAATGGATCCGACAACCACTCGGTACCAACTATCTAGGCAAGAATTTTCCGCTTTTTCTACCGCACATCCGAGCCCTGTCGCTTTCATCATCTTGTCAGCTGCCTGATCCAGCAATTCACCGCGGTGGGCGAGTATTAAAACTCGCTCACCATTTCTAACGCACTCTTCGGCAATCTTAGAAAAAACTATTGTCTTCCCCCCGCCTGTTACCAGCACTAGGAGAGTCTTGAGAATATCGTTATCCCATTGCTCAAATACAGCTGCTTTTGCTGATTCCTGATATGGCCTTAATTTCATAACTAAAAGCTCCCAGCCGTAAATCCTACTTTGCTATTTTGTGGCCCCTCTGCAGGCTCATAGAACTTTTTAATTTCATTCCTGGTAAGTGTTTCCCCAGATTTTTCACTTGTCCATTTGTGGATTCCAACTTTAGCCCTACCACCCGATCCGATCACAGCGCCCCAGTTCATAGTTACTTTTTCGCCCTTCTTCCGCTGACCGATGGCCGTAAAGAAGGCGCACAATAACCCCTCAGTGATAGAGTGTAAAAAGAGTTGATGCTTGATTACGGTGATACCCTGAACTCCTTGGACCTTAATGTGAACAATAGCCTTGTTGCAAGCCGGTAGTTTTTCACTACCACCATGACGAGCCCTCTCAAAATCAATAACCTCGAAATCATAATCACCTTCCGGAAGAGTTACAAAATCCGCACCATCATGTTCTATTTGATCGTCCCAGCCTAATTCGCGTCCCTCACTCATGTCTTTTTCCTCCTAATTTTTATTTAAACTTTGCACCCGACATAAAGGTCGGCATCAAAATGGCACGTCATCCCTAAAGTCCTTGATCATCTGGAACACCTGAACCCATGCGCCAATTAGAACCCCGTTAGTAAAATTTGGATCATAATTTTCAATCGGCGTATTCTTTGGGTAATATCCCTTACTGGAGACAGCCTGTTGAATTTCTTCTACTGTGACATTATTTGTGGTCATCAGGTCGGCCAATGGTTTCGGCACACCCGTAAGGTCTTGCTTTGGTGTCTCTTGCGATTGCCCTGGTTGCTCCTTTTCCTTAGCCTCTTGAGCAAGGTAATTGTCTAAGGCTGCAACATTTTGTGACTCAGGTGGCAGATCCTGCTTAGGTTGCTCCTTGGGTTTTTCCTTAGGTTGCTCGGATGTCTTCGGTTCTGGTGTATTGGCTGGTTGATCGTCTAAGTCTAAATATTTGACAGGTGGCTTTGGTGAAGCCGATTCGCCCTTAATCGGAATGCAGTGGGCAATTTCCTTGAAATCAAAAGGTAATTTAATGCCTAGATCATGCCTATTCTTAGCATCCCAACATGGGTGATGGGCTGTATGCATGATTCGCTTGCCGCCTTGGGCCTTGTTCTTTTTATCATCAGTTTTGACAACATAGGTCTCGTAGTTGGCGAACAGGACCATGTCTGCCCATTCTCGAACCAATGGCCCCACATACTTTGTAAGCTTCAATTCCCATCTGTCGTATGATCCCATCTCGTCTGGCTGGTCAAACTTTCTCGTAAAAGCATGAGCCGCTATTACAACATTTACTCCAGCTTCAACAAGTTCTTCTAATAAGTTTAGTAATTTTCCGAACTCTTCAGACAGATAGGTGTACCCTTTTCCATATCCAAACCCTTCTATGCCATCTTTGCCAGCTTTTGCACATAGCTCTATGGCGCATAACTTCTCTGCCCAATCCGCTGTATCGAGTCCAAAAGTATTTAATTCGTGAGGATTCTTTATGAAGTATCTGACGTGTTCAAGGAGTAATGTCCAACTGCTAGACTTGGGGGTCCTGGCAACATCCATGTGAAGCGTACTACCCTCTGTGTCGTCGAAAATAATACCAGGGAACTTCGCCAAGAAACTAGACTTCCCGATGCCCTCGGGGCCATATACAACAACCTTTTGAGCCCTCTTCACAACTCCGCGTGATATTTGCATTAAAATTCACCCGCTTTCCATTTAGGAGCTTCCTGAACCTGAACCGGTTCGTCTGCTCCCTTGACATAGCCATCTTCGATAATGATTGAGCACTCTTCGCCTGTTGATACTCTGGTCGCAATCGCTTGAAGACCCTCAGCCTCTAGCCACTGGCCAAACTCGTTTAGCGTATCCATATCCATCTGCTCCAGCTTGTCCATGAGAACAAAGCCACAATTCGGATTAAGTTTTCTGACGATGGCCACTGATACTTGCAACTGCTCAGATCCACTCATCCCGTCCCATCTCTTACCGTTATAAGTCAACTCGCCATCCACTACGGATAGCCCATGGAGAGGGAGGTCGGCATTCGTGAGTAGATCAGTCTTTTCTTTCCTAACGCTTTCAACCTGGGCAGTAAGCGCGTTGTACTGATTGCTGTACTCGAGGGCGTCCTGCTCAGCCTTGTCCTTGTCTAGATTGGCCCTTACCTTGATATTGATCGTTTCAATGTTGTTGATATTATTCTCCAGTTCTTCCGTGGACTCATCATGGAGATCTAGGGTTGATTTCTGGGCAATTTCGAGATCCTCTTGCGCTTGAACTAATTTCTCTTGAGCTTGAATCAATTTCTCCTGAATCTCTTTTAATTTATTTTCCATATCTACTGCTTGTTGCTTGGCAAGTTGTAAAGAATCTTGATAAAAGAATACTTGAGATCGTTTCCTCTGATTCTCGCCATTCTTAGCGAGTATGTTCTGCTGCTGCTTGATTAGGTCACCAGCTGAAATAAGCTCCTTGGGAGCGTCCGGATGGTAGGTCATTTCCTTGGCAAACTTCTGCTTCTGATCCGCAATCTGGCCAATGGCTTTGCGCCGACTGTACACTTCTTGTTCTTGCTTTTCCAATTCAAAGAGCTTGTCGCCAACGCCAATAATCTGTAAGAGAGTGTTGGCCTTTTCCTTACTAGATGATTGCATAAACTTAGGTAGATCTAACGCTAATTGTTCGACAAACTCGTTAAGTAATTGCTGACCTCCCTTCTTGCCATTGGGATCAATGACTTTTAAGTCGCTGTTTTTTCCCCTCCTCTCAACGACGAAGCCATTTGATAGCACAATATTTAGATTGGGTGGGATAACTGATCCATCACGTTGTGCATCAGACGGTCGGTGCTTTTCCCCTCCCAAAGCCCAAGCAATTGCATCCAGCACAGACGTTTTACCCTGCTTGTTTTTGCCGCCAATTACGGTTAGACCGTTCTGGGTAAACTCAATCTTGACAGCCTTCACTCGTTTCACGTTTTCGATTTCGAGTCGATTAATCTTAATACTCATTCTTTTTCCTCCTCTAATCCTTCAACCACTTCAGTCAGCATCTTGCGCAATCGCTCCCGGAATGATTTCTTAGCTTCAGTCACATACAAGCACTCGAGAGCTCCTATGCCTGAACGAATATTCCTCCACGCCTCGTCGATGGTTTTATTAGCCTCCCATTCAGCATCTGACATGTTCTCCTCGGCGGTCATGCCAATGGTTTCGACCTTATGCTCATTGTGCGTGTAGCCCTCGACTGTATCGCGGGAACCATCCCGACCCTTGGTAACTCCTGCACTTCGGGCTCTGTATGGACTTTCTCGATTTCGACAAATTGGCCACCCTCATCAAGGCACAACCCCTTGACAATTGGCTTCATTGGATCAGTTACTGTTGTCTCGACCTTCGGTAACTTCTGCCCCTTAATCCCCTGCAATCCATACCCCCTGATCCAGTTATACACGGTAGCTGTTGACGCATCGTATTTTTCGGCGATCTCCGGAGCTGTCATGCCAGCCCTTAGGTGTCGTTCTAAAGCTTCCTTCTTCGGCTTATTGGGGTTCAATATCCTCATCCTTCCCTTTACCATCCTGTCAATTTCCACCGCATCATCATCCGTACTGACTGGCGACACAAACTCCTCGAATGGTTCAATCATCTCGACCCTGCCAGTCTTGTTATACAAATCTAGGTCAAGCACACCACGCATACAAGGTTTTGTTTCGCCTTTTGGTAGTACCGTTCGGATATCAGCTGGTATACCCTGTCTGTACTCATCGCGCTTCATCCGCTCATCACCTCCAACTCCGCTACATAGCAATAAGTCGTAATCGGTCGATCCGTACACCTCTCACAATCCATAAAACAAGCCTCATCGCCACAAACCAACATCGTCAACCCCTCGAATTCCTCTCGCTCTGGCTTTAAGCAAGTCAAGCACCTGCACGGCGTTTTATACTTAGTCTTCGCATTCTTCATTGCCCGATTTGCATATCTTGGACGCTCGGCATTCATGACTTCGACCTGTATCCGCAATTCGTAATACCCATAAACCCACCGCATTTGTTATCGCAGTGATACAATGTCGTCGGGAACATGATGTGGCAACTAGAAAGGTTTTTGCACTTAAAAAAATCGCACTTCAGACACCCCGGGCCGCCATGTGGCATATCAACCAGCGATTCCACTCGGGCCAAATCTATGTTACACTGAGGTTGTATAGTTTCCTTTGGGGCTCCTTGTGGCGAGGAGTCCTTTTTCATGTTCCGGGCTTGATTTAAGCCCTGTAAGGTCTGTGCAATTCCAACAACCTTCTCTTCGGCCGTGGTGTGAATATTGCCCATGATCTCCTCGATGATTCCGATGGCGTTCGTATTCATTTGGGCTTTGGTTTCTAGGTCGATGAACCAGTTTTTTCTAGGCATTGATGTTCTCCTTTCTACATGTGGCCCTTTTCCTCTCTCCAATCCGATTACAAATATCCGCGATAATAACCCCTGTCCTCGTTAGCTCGGTGTTGTCTCCAATTAGCTTGAGTTGATTTAATCTCACGAGCTGTTTTCTGGATGCCAAGATGAGATTATTAAGCTCGATATTAAATTTGTTACCATCCCCAAAGATTAAAACGTGCCCCTTCGGAACTGGTCCGTTTGCATCCTCCCAAGCCAATACATGCTTTGCTCTCCACTTGTTCGGGTCCGCAATCTTGATATCGACATAACCTTCACTGTTGACCCTCTCAGACCCGACTGGTTTATAGTTCCAAGGCATACCCCCTTTTTTGAATTGCGTAGGCTCCCATCCTCCTGCACCCTTAACGCCCTTGTTAGCAGGAACATGCCCAGTGGGAAATCTACCATCAAGGCCACTATCTAACTTGTGATTCTTTTTGTAAGCCTTGATTTGATTGAGTCCAAGACTTAAGTCAAAGTGAGCGTTAAATATCTCAGTAAGCTCGACATTCCCACGTCCACAAACGTGCTCTTTCAAAAATTCAGCTTGCTCAGATGTGAAGTAATGCACAACTAACCCTCCTGCACAAATGCCTCGCGTAACATTGCCGGCACTTTCTTTGCGTCACCGCCCAAATACTCATCCTTCGCCTTTACCGCATCGAGCACCAATTTGCCATTCGAAATGATCTGAGCCGCAACTTGATTAATCGCCTTTGCTCTGTCGATTTCCTCTACCAGCTTTTCGCCCTTGAGGTCCTCGTCGCCGAGTCGCTCCAGCTGAGCGAATAGATGGTTATTAAGATCACCTAAAGAATTCTTCATTTAGTCACCCCCAACGTCCTAATCTCACCACTGTCCTTATGGATAACTCGAAAGCAATTCGGTAAATCTCTTTCAACTAGCCAGTTCTTCGGAGCTGGCAGAGACTTCATTTTGTCCTTCTGCTTGCGAGTTGGCTTGCGTCCGTGCTTAGGAATGATTACCCCTCCCTTTCTATGCGTTTCTGAAATCGGACAACGCGCCTCCTAATTGCGTCAGCGGTTGTTCCGTATCGCTCTGCAACCTGATTCCATGTATGAGTTTTTTTATACCTCAAAATATCCTCAACAGTGTTACTGTCGAATTCTACAGGTTTACCGTCCATGATTCGAAAGGCCTCTTCTGGTATTCGTTCAGTCAGGACGCAAATACATAAAGCATAGTAGTTTTCCTCAACACAGCGTGACATCTCACTTAATGCCCCAATTCACACTATCCACATAAACCGGCTGCACAGCCCTCTGCCCGACCATCCTCGTATCCTGATAATCAACCACCATCTCCGAGCGAATCGTATCGCTACTCCGCATCAACTGCGACCATTGCTCATGATGCTCTCGCTTGGCTTGCTCAAGCCTGTACGCCTCGACTTCGCGCCGGATCCATTGGATTTTGAGTAGTTGCTTGCGGATAGTGTCCTTTAGTTTTTTTAGCATGGCTTAGTCGCCGACAATACATCCACGCACCCTGAGCAGACTGACGTTCCGTTCGGATGCTTACATAGGTCCTCCATGCTCCCACACAGCACGCAGCCTGGTTGATACTTCCTCAGGACGATCTCGTCACCGTTATTAACAAATACCTCAAGGCCGTCACCCTCTGCGAGTGATAGGGTTCTGCGTAATTCGATAGGCAAGACCACGCGGCCTAATTCATCAAGTTTTCTTACAATGCCTGTTGATTTTCTCAATTTACTTCCTCCTCGTTTGTGTGTTTTTGGCCCTCTAGGAGTTCGGGGTAACAATCCAAGACTTCTTGCGGCACGGGCTTTCCTAGCATTAAGGCTCCCTCTATTGCGTTACGATGCATTGATTTCTCAAGAGGGCCGAATATGTCATCGGAGATTTCGTACTCCTCGATTTTCTCTTGGATGGTTTTCTGCCACTCTGGCTTAACGCCAGGCCTGTCCATTCCAATTATCTCTGCACCACGAATATAATTATTTGTTTTAAGGGAGTACAGGATATCCCGTGAAAGTTGGGATAGGTTCCTAATTTTCCTCCCCTTGTAATCCAGTATTACGCAATCAATGGTATCGGCAATTACGGCTCCCACAGTTCCCTTTGCGACCGGAATGCATTCCTTTTTCGTGTCAAAGGCGCCAATTACCATTGCCCTAACTAAAGTTTCGCCCTTGAACACAACGTACCGACTCATCGTCTCCCCGCCTTTCCGTTTCTCCACGCCATATACCGCTCGTAGTGGTTCAACTTCCGCTTAGTGAAAATTGGCGTAAATGCAATCCTAGCAACGCCTAACGCCCAATACCCCTCTGGCCCCTGCTCCCACCTAGCCCTGCATTTCGGACATCTGAACTTGGTTTCACCTGCAGGAAAGTACATGAGTTGACCACAAATACAGGTTGGGACCATTTGTTTTGGCATCCCCTTGCTCATGGCTTGTCCTCCTCACTTAATCAATACTTAATTTCTCGATTAGCGCGGCTTTGCAGATTGCTTCGGCGACTTCCCCTACGGCAACATTTCCCTCGTTTCCAAAATGCACCCAATTTTGATCTCCATCTTCAGTGCTGGCAATGATGTAGGGTGAATTCATTTTCTCGACCACTCCCCATGCTGCGGATATGTCGGTTGAATAATTGGGCATTCCGTGCAAATGTCCTAAGTCATCAAATATCAGCAATGGCGTTAGCCCATAAACTCTAAAGTCTTGCGGTGGTAATAATCCCTCTAATCCACTATCCATATCTCCCCATGCCCAACCCATCACCTTTTCAGCCACCAACGCATCCAGTTCTCTCCCGGGCTCCATGGCTAAAATCTCATCCCTTGTCATGGCTTTCCCTCCATTCTGCGTAGATAATTGGTCTACACCCCATCGCTGCTTTGCACTGCTCACATTTCACAATATCTGTTCCGGTCACGTTTTCTCTATACCTTTGGTTAAGCTCTACCATGCCGAAAAGTAAACAGTAACAGCGTTTCTTGTCCTCACTCCGCCACCAAAGGTCGCACCCTTTGCAAAACTCGCCATCTGGGGCATTGATTTCGACTGATATTTTCATAAACTTAATCCCCACACCCCTTACACAACCTCGGATACCCTACCGCCTCCCCGAGATACTCCCCGCACTGCTCGCAGAGCGTTCCGTCGAGGTGCATTTCTGCAACTGTCTCAGAACACAACGAACCGTCTGGATGAATTTCAATAACATCGTCCATGGTTTTCACCACCTCCCCTACACTCCCCAACGCATCACGCCAACATTGCCGACATTCGGTTCCTATACCACACTCAAGCGAATCATTCAGCCCGACATTGCTCGGACAAGGGACATCCGCATCGACATCGAAAGCCTCTAGGACTTTATCGAGTTGGAGTTTTAGGCGGGCGTTTTCGGATTTGAGGGATTTAATCTCGTCCGGCTCATTTTCGGGAAAATATATTTCCATCATCTGGTTCACCTCGCTTTCGGTTTAGCAAAAATAATCGTTCTGAGCCTCAATCCGCCGATTCGTTCAAGCTCGCGGTATACGTTCCATAATTCATGCTTAAACCAATCGGGATAATTATGACTGTGATAGCCATCTACATAACGTTCGACTTCACTTCGCTTTGACAAGTCAATCGGCTCGCCCTCTGATATGCAGAGCTTGACCATATAAGCGGTTGTTTTCCCCGATGCTCTTCCGGGCATCACATAATCAGCGACACCAGTGATATATGCCTTTTGCCAATCGTAGAGCGTAATGTGTAATGCACGTTCTACGATGCGGATGATTTCGTCACTCTTGGAAGGTAGGATCACAAGGCGGTTTTCATCTTTAGCTTTAGCTAGTGCGGATATCTCGTCTGGGGTAAATCCTGTTTCCTTCATCGTTTTTCACCTTCTCTCATTAACCATCTTTTTCACAAACCGTTTCACATATGGAACGCAAAGCCTATAAAAAAAGCTCATCCAAGGTCGTCTTGAAATACTTCCGCAGAATCAACATTTCGCTCACCAAGAAATCGCGCTTATTGTTCTCCTTATGCAGATACGCGCCCTCGCTGATACCAACGATTTTGGCCATATCTGCCATGGTTAATCCTCGTTCCGCCCTCAAGCCCTTTAATCTGGCGTAGGGTATTTTTTTTGCTTTGTTGGCCATACTATATTCACCACCCTTTCTTTCGGCGTTCCATATCTGACACTCTAAATATATATTACAAAAAAGGTTCTGTCAATCACTTTCGTTGCATATATGACACAAATTATAAGATTATGTTTTACATCTGAAACTTTTTAGTTATAATGTAACTAATCCAAATTGGAGGAATGTTAATGGATGAGGTCAAGGCGATTGAGGAAATTGGGAGGAAACTCCATGAATTGCGGATCGAAAAGGACGTGTCACTTGAGGATGTAGCAAGGGAAACTGGCGTGTCTAAGTCCCTCTTGTCTAGGTACGAACGTGGCTTAGTCGATCCTGGGCTAAGGGCATTAAGCAAGTTGACAAAATACTACGGCGTGTCCCTCGATTGGCTGTTTGGTTTCGCTAAGGATCGGACACCGATTAATACGGATAACCCGCTCGAAGGACTACCTGTACAGAAGCAACTTGAAGTTATCGCTTTTATAGAATTCATAAAAAATAGGGAGTGATAGAATGGGCAGTGTGTACCAGGACAAAAAGACAGGTCGATGGCGTGGCGTGGTCGAACTCCCCAAGGATCGCAATGGAGAGAGGAAACAAAAAACATTCTACGGCAAAACAAATCTAAGCGATTCCAAGCAAGAAAAGGAATTATGGTCAAGGGTCAACGCCCTTGAGTATGAGATCAAAAATAACCTCTACGCAAACGAGTCAAACGCCACTCTCGAAGAGTATTTGGAAGAATGGTATAAGGCGTACACAGCGGATCTCGAAGAGACAACAAAACAGCTCTACAAAATCTACATGGACAAGCATATAATTCCCGATGAGATCGGAGCATTGAAGATCAAGAAGATCATGCCGATCCAACTGCAGGAGTTTTATAATCGCAAGTCAGAAGGTTTATCTGGTAAGTCCGTTGGTAAACTACACGCATTTTTAAACATGGTCCTCAAGGACGCGATGAAGAATAGGCTCATCAAATACAATCCCTGCGATGGAGTTGATAAGCCAAAGGGCAAGAAGTTCACACCTACGATCTACAACGAGGAAAACTTTAATAAGTTGCTAATGATAGCTAAGGGAACATTCGACGAGGTCTGCATCCTGCTCGCGGGGGTATGTGGTCTGAGGCGCGGTGAGATATTTGGGCTAAGACTTAGAGACATTGATTTTAAGGAGTGCAAAATCTCCATCGTGGAAACAATGGTCAGGATGAATGGAGATTGGATCATCAAGCCTCCAAAATCAGAAACGAGTCAGAGGAGGATAAGGATTCCTAGGTTTGTTATCGATGTAATCAGTGAATACCTAACATCGCTCAAAGTTGTTCCTGAGCGAATATGCGGGCAGTATAAACCTAGTGCTTATTCCCAGCACTTTAAAAAACTCCTCGAAGACAACGAACTCCCCCATATTAGATTCCACGACCTCCGCCACTTCAACGCCACGCTGATGATGAGATATGGAGTACCCGACAAGATAGCAAGCGAAAGATTAGGTCATAGCCAAGTGCAAATCACAAGGGAGATATATCAGCACGTTTTGCCAGATATGGACAACGAGGCGTCCAATGTACTGGAAGATATTTTTATAAACAAAAAAGCCGGGGGTTAATCCCTCGGCTTTTTTGTTACTCTTGAACCTTCTTTGGCCTACCGCCCTTTTTGCCATTTTCGCGGGATGCGCTGGACTTGGCTTCTGTCTTGGCAGACCCGCCAATCTTACCCAGCGCACTAGCAGCTTGACTAACTCCAAATTCAATATCCAACAATCCTGCTATGGATTCTTCGTTTATCGTGACCGGATTTCCAAAATACTCACTTTGTATTTTGACATATATGCTAGATTTGAATTTGTACAAATCGGTTTGTTGGTATAATTTATTGTCGTCCCATAGTTTGGATTCATTGATTATACTTCTTTCGACCATCTCAGCCAGTTCCTTCAATTCAGCTTTATTTAATTTCATGATAATCATCCTTTCGAGTCGGGTATTGGCTCCCGACTAGCCTTTAAGGTCACGCTTTTTTCAGGGTGTAGTATTTAGTGATTATCGCTTGAGCGAGATAGGCTTCTTTTTTAGCCTCTGGAATTTCCATGATTTTTACCTGATGATCTACGTTGCCGTTTATCTTGCCAAGGTTGATACTAAAATCATTCATCATGTTGATTATTATTGTGTTGCCATTTTTTACTGCGACTTGATTTCCCTTGTAGCTTACTACCAATCCGTCTTCTAAAGTGTTCCAACCGTTTGTAAACATTTGTGTTGCATCCGAGATTGCTTGCTCGCTATAGATTTTATTGGATTGAACCTCAGGAAGTTTGTTGATGGTTTCAATGATCTTGTTAAGCATGGTTTATTCCCCCTCGTTTTTTGATCTTAACTTATTATAACCTAAGCGGTTAGGTTATGCAATAGGTAAATTGACTATTTTTAAATATATTTTCATAGGTGATGATATGTAAAAAAGACCGCCATTAGCGGTCTAATTATAAATTGTATTTTATTCCGTGTGTATTTTGGTGTGTACAATGTTTTTTAAGTGGTGCGGCCGAAGTGATTTGAACACTCACAAGGTTTCCCTCACTAGAACCTGAATCTAGCGCTCGTTCCACTTACGACACTTGGTATAGGCGGATTCCTGTTTTCTACTATAGTGTATAGGTATCGTTTTCGATAGTTTAGTTTCGTTTCACATATGAAATTATTTTAGATAAAACAGGTGTCGTGTGTGTAAAATGTGTGTATTTGCCCTACTGAACTTTTATATAGTCGATCGGTACTCCTGTGGATTTTCTCCATTTAAGCGCCCAACTCACAGACATTCGACCAGGGTCGTCGGCGAATTCCCTTATTTGTTCTAGGGGAATATCATGGAGCTTAGAAACAGATTCTTCGGTTAACCCTATAAATTTTCTAATTTCAGGCAACGAATATTGCAAATACTCTCCCCCCCCGATGCTACCTATGGTCCGAGCATACACCTCTTGATTAGTCGAAATCGTCAAAAAAAGGTCGAACAAATGTGAAGATATGGTCAAGAATCCATATTTGCATTATCTTGCAAAAAGCAGGATTTTTATGGTATTTCTTGAATGCTTTTTATGTGGTGATGAAAATGAACAGAATTCGTGAAGTGATGAGAAAGAAGGGGATCACGCAGAAAGAACTGGCAGAAGAAGTAAGCATTGATCAAGGGACCCTAAGCAAGATAATCAACGAGAAAAAGGAAATAACGCTCAAGACAGCCCGAAAAATATCGGATGCACTAGGATTTGGAATAGACTATTTGTGGCCCAACTGAAGAGTTGGGCTATTTTTTTATTTTATTTTAGGAATAAATATGGATGATCGACCATATTGTATATCACAGCGAAGGAGTTCGCGAAGGGAGGAATAACCATGAGTGATAAAGCAACAACCCCAGACATCCTTGGCCTCATCTCCTCATCAATTGTCAAGGTCGTCAGATTCGCATTGCGTCACATCGGAAAAGAAAGCGACTCGCACCCGGGGCGAATCATGCTCGCCTGGAAGCGTAATGATGTCTGTGTCGAGACCAAGGAACGCGGCAAGGACTATGTAACGAAAGAATACCCTCGCCTAATAGACAAGGGTTGGAAGGGCCATAATCGAGTATTTAAGTATAAGATCCCAACCGGTCTGAGTGGCAGTAAATTAATCAAGAGTTTGATGGATATTGAGTTCGACCTCAAGCGCGAAGTCTTATTCAAGAGACTCGAAAATGATCCTAAAGCCCACTTCTCACTCACAGTCCTATCGGGCAAGCTACTCGACCGCATCAACTACACCAACGAGGCCCAGAGCGTGCCAAAAGACAAAGGGCTATGGATTCCCCTAGGATGGTCAAGGCGCGGTCTAGAACAGTTAAATCTAGCGTCTAGTAATAGTCCTCACCTTATGATAGGAGGAGCTACCGGCGGTGGAAAGTCGATCTTAGGCAGACTGATCATGGCGGCCCTGCACATCAGATATACTCGTGACGATTGCCGTTTGTGGCTGTGCGACCTTAAACATGGCAATGGGACAGCAAGGTTAGGGAAGGACCCTATCCTTGTAGACAGAACTATTTCCGATGCCGAGGAAGTAGAACAAATGATGGATGATCTATCCAAGATTATCGGCGAGAGATACGATCTATTCAAGCAACATGAATGCGATGATTTGGCAGCTTACAATGAGGAATTCCCCGAGAAACGACTTCCTCGAATCGTGGTTTATGTCGATGAAATGACAAAGTTGGAGGGCAAGGAATTCAAAGTGGCACGCGAAAAAATGACCAAGGTAACAGGGGAATCTAGGGGCTCAGGAGTCCATGTTATTATCTCCTGCCACCGCCCCACCGCAAATCTTGTGTCTGGCACAATGAAAAATAATTTTAGTGCTGTAGTGGCTTTTAGATGTAACGCTGTATCGGCAAGGGTCCTACTCGGCGAAGATGAGGAGGATTATAAGGCGGCCAGCATGATTGATCCAGATGTCGAGGGCAGAGCGTTATTCTCGTTCAAAGACCAAGTCTTAATACAGGTCCCGTACATTGATAACAAGGTAATTAAGGACCTCATGTCAGCCTACCAAAAGCCACAAAAGGCACAATCTGAGGTTGTGAAAAAGGTAACTAAATCACCGCGCGAAACCATTATAAAGGAGGAGATAAGAAAAGAGAGTAGGAAAGGGCAGTTATGCGACCCCGATGACCACGAAGATCAGATACAAAGGGGAAATTTACGCTTGGTACAACCACTGGGGGCGAATACCGCTGTGAGGAAATCAGCGAAGGAGTGACAGAAGGATGAACGAGCATCTAAAACGGTTCGCAGGGACAAATTGCGTAGCCTACGGACAAAGCAGGGATGAACGCATAGTAAAGCTAATCCAAGCAGGGACAGCGCTCACTAGGAGGCAAATAGAGCAAGTTGTGTTTACTAATCGTAAGTCGTCGAAGCGGATCGCTCAATATGCCCTGGCGAGATTATGTAAACAGGAGCGGATCAAGAAGTGGTCCCGTTCCCCTCAGCTGCCAACGATTTATTACGCGAGGAAACCAAAGCAACTAGATCATGTTTTACTCGTCAATGATATTTATTGTGCCCTGCTTGCACAGAAAAAACCCTGGTATGTAATCGAGTGGAAGTGGAATTATCAGATCCTTGGCGGCATGGTAGTTGCTGATGCAATGGCGACCATCTACACTGATCCGGATCGCAAGGGTCGAAAGGTTGTGTTTATTGAGGTGGAACGAAACCCCAGTAAGCGATTCGATAAGCCAGAGCAATATCAAAAGGTTTATGATGCGGATTGGATACACGAGGAATGGTCTGTGATTAAAGGAAATACCGCCATATTCCCCACTATCCTAATCGTCACCGATGCGGATCTCACCATTAAGAGTGATCTTAATATAATTGTCGCCCCCATGGATCAGATACAGAGCGATGTGTACGGATTATTAAGGAGGTAGTTATGAGCAAACTGGAGAAGGTGGTTACAAAAGCCACGTACGGAATAGTTGGGATCGCAATGAAACCAATCTACGATCAAATGCGAAAAGAGCGAAAAGAAGAAGTTAGGCGGTGGAATAAGTCATTAAAGATTGCCGACGAAGACGCGAGAATTGAGGCTATGCAGCCTCGAAGATTCGAGGTCCACCAACCATACGATTCACTTATTCACCAACATCATTTCTGGTGATTGTGATATAATCAGACAAATTAGAAAAGGAGGAAGTCGATACCAAGCTAACTAAAAAGTAAAGGAGTTTGATTAAATGGATGTCTTATTAGGATTAGGTTCAGTTCTCGGGTTTTTAATCTGTGTAGTAATGGTCGTTGTCTCAGCAATTAAGAAGACAGGAAAGACAAAGAGGTGGGCGGCCGGTGTTACTATTTGTTTCGTTGGTTTCATCGTTGCGGTTTCAATGCCGTCAAGTCCATCCACTCCATCTACCCCAACGACCACCGATGTTGATCAACAAAAAGAGGTAGTTAAGATTACCGATGCAGACAAGGCGTTAATGATAAAGAATCAGTATAAATTGTTTACTGAAGATGAGCTCAAGCAATTCGGCGAAATCGAGGATAAGTACTTCAACCATTTAACAGATGCCGAAAAGGCTGAGGTTAAAACAGACTTTGAAAGGCTATACGCACAAAAGAAATACCAGGCATGGATCAAGGAGCAGTTTAGCGCGTGGGACGGATCGCACAGAGGGTTGGTGGACTTGGTCAAGAAAAACTTAAATGATCCGAAAAGTTTTGATCACGAGGAAACGACTTACAAAGATATGAAGGATCACCTGATAGTCAAAATGACATATAGAGCAAAAAACGCGTTCGGTGGACTGATCCTGCAGAACGTAACGGCTAAGGCGGATTACAAAACTAATACCATTACGATAATATCCCAGAATGATTAAAACACAAAAAAGCCCCCGACCAATTAAGGCCGAGGGCTTTTTTGTGTTTTATTTCTGCACGACAACGCTTGCATTGTGGTCGTTGTCGTGCTATAATAGCATTAAGATAAAGAGTTGAAAGCGAGGAACGCGAGTTGATTAATATTCAAGAATTCATAGCAAGTCACGTAATGGTTACTGCTGAAAATGTTGAGGTCGGCATGAAGGTTCTCTTTAATCAGAATGGCGGTGAATTCAATTTCGAAGAAGGTACCGTAACATCAGTAGATCCTAAAGGCAAAAAGGCCTTCATCACTATTAACTCTGATATAAAATTCGTTTTGAAAAGAAAGTCTTATTACGAGAGTAATCCCCTCTCTATCAGCAAGAGCCCTATCCCTTACATCGAAGGAGAGCATTCAGACGTTTACTTACCTTAATTCTGGCGAGGAGGAAGATTTTAATGGCTAAGTACACAGTAACCCGCTCCTGTGGCCACGAGGAAACCGTGGCCCTAGTCGGCAAGACTAAAGACCGCGAATGGCGACTAGAAAGCGTTGAACCCTATAAGCTTTGCTCAGAGTGCTATCAGATTGATCTCCAGCGGAAACGCGAAGAAGCAAACCGCGAAGCCGCTGAAGTTGCGAAGGAAAATAACTACCCAGTACTAACCGGAACCGAGAAGCAAATTCCCTGGGCTGAAACAATTCGCCAGCGAATCATGGCCGATTTGGACGCAATAATCTACAACAAACGCAACAATAAGAACCGTAATGAGCTTGCGATCCAAGAGGCCTATCAGGCTATACGCAATAAAACAACAGCTCACTGGTGGATTGATCGTCGTTATATCAAGGGAGATTTTGAGCTTGAGGAATTAATGACTAAGGAGTATGAATCTTTGGGAGTTAATCAAGTCGCCGCTCCTAAAAACGAAACTGTTATCGATACCTTAGCCGAGTCAACCGTCAGGCCCGAGAATCCCATCACTGAAACAGTGGCAGAGATCCGTATCCTCGACGACATTCTTGAGATCCGCTTCCCCGAGAAACATGAAGGCTTCCGCGAGATCGTTAAGTCTGAGTTAAGTATGATATGGTCTGATGGTTGGAAACGTCGTATTGCTATTAAGCAAGGCTCCATCGAGGATCGCGCCGCCGAAGCTGGAAACAAATGCTTTATGCCGGTTATTCCATCCGGATATTCGACGCTGAGATCCGCGAGAAGGCAATCAGTGCAGACTACAAACCAGAATGCACGCGTTGGGTTATGTCGCGCACCGATGGTAAATACGAGGGCTGGTTATCGATATCATGGAGTCGAGATGAAGACCTCTATCGCAAGGCTAAAGCAATCACTGGCGCCAAATACGATAAGCCAAATGTTGTTGTCTCTCCGGAGCACTTTGAGGAGGTGCTGGACTTTGCAGAGATGTATAAGTTCGAGCTGTCAGACGGAGCGAAAAGGATTGTCGAAAAGGCTGAAGAACTAAGGGATAACGCCATCGTTGCCAGCCCCACTGCGCCAAAGAAAATGGAGCGTGCCGTTGTCTGTGATAAGCCGACGGTATTGGAAGTGCCAGAAAACGTGGAGATCGCCGATGAATTTAAGGACTGATCTCCTTCCCCATCAGGTACCAGCGGTCGAGGAAATGATTCGAACCACTATTGGCGGCTTGCTGATCGACATGGGGCTAGGCAAGACGAGGATATCGTTCGAACTCGTCTCGCGCCGAATTAATAAGATTGACAAAGTGGTATACTTTTGCCCCGTCAGTCTCAAGGAAACCGTTAGGCAGGAGATACTTAAGCACACCGATTGTACTGACGCTGACATATACGTTTTTGGGAGTAAGACGCGGGAGCGATCAACCCCCAAAGTCTTGTGGTATATTGTCGGTATCGAGTCGATGAGCAGTAGCACGCGAATGGTCCTAGCGGCGAGCAAACTCATTACCACGAGGACTATGGTTATCCTGGACGAATCAAGCTACATTAAAGGGCACGACTCAAAGCGGACCTTGCGAATCACGACATTGGGCAAAAAGGCACGCTATAGGCTCATTCTAACTGGAACTCCGCTCTCTCAAGGCGTTGTGGACCTATACGCACAGATGCGATTCTTGAGCCCCAAGATTCTCGGATACAATTCGTTTTATTCTTTCGCGGCGAATCACCTTGAGTACTCTGAAAAGTTCCCCGGTCGCATCGTCAGGAGCCACAACACGGCATATCTAGCGGCAAAGGTAAAGCCTTACGTCTACCAGATCACAAAGGAGGAGTGCTTAGACCTACCGAAAAAACTCTATGAAACACGATATTTCCACTTTACCGACGAACAGGGGCACATGTATTATGTCGCCAAGGAGGAGATTCTCGCCGAGCTAGAAAAAGAGGATTGGGATTCGACGGTTATATTCCGCCTGTTCACCGTTTTACAGGAGATCACCTGCGGTTTCTGGAATCGCCGAGTGAGACGAAAATTTGAATTGATTGAGTTTAGGCATTACCGCATGGAAACCTTAATGGACACGATCGTTGATATCCCCGAACGGGAGAAGATCATCATTTGGGCTAAGTTCCGTTATGACATTAATCACATCGCCAAAGCCCTATCTAGCCAGTACGGCGAAGACTCTATTGCGCTCTTTCATGGCGGAATATCTGAGAAGGAGCGCGTAAAGCAAGTCGAACTATTCCGAGGACCTGCGCGTTTCTTCATCTCAACTCCCAGCTGTGGCGGGCATGGTTTGACCCTGAACGAATCGCACTATGTTATATTTTACAACAATGGATTTAAGTACAGCGAGAGAATACAGGCGGAGGATCGTAACCACCGTATTGGGCAAGAGTACCCCGTCACCTACATTGATATCTATTGCTCGGGGAGTATTGACGACCGGATAAATAAGGCGCTATCCGACAAGGAAGATGCCGCTACATCGTTCAGGCAGGAGGTTGAGAAGAATATCGGCAATAAAAATAAACTAAAGGAGTTGATTAAGAATCTATGATCAGAATCGGACTAAACAGTCGCGACAAACAAAAAGTGATTGATGCCTATTTGCAGGAAAATGAAATTAAGAAGATCTACTGCTTCTACTTCAAGAAATATCCTTCCAAGTACAACGTGCCGGTTGAAATAGAATATATCGAGTACGCTGATATCGAAATGTATAAGTTTTTCTATCGTCTACTTGAGGAAATCAACGATAAATCGCTCACAATCATGGATGAGTGCATGAGAACGCAGAACCGGAGCGAGTTAATTTATAACTGCGCTCACCACTACTTAAACCAAACGCCCCATAAGATCATCTTCGAGTTCTTCCCGATCATCGAGGATAAGAACGATTTCATGATCCTACTTGATTTCGAGAACAAGGGCAAGTATAAAGGAAAGGCATTCGACTATGTATTTCTGCAAGCTGAAGACATTAAAATAAAGCCCTTCCGAGTCAAACTGGAGCCAATTAACGTCGAGATCACTGATAAGGATAAGGAGCGATACGAGAAGAAACGCGACCAGCTCTTTGATAACCTTGGAGAAAAGGACCCTGAAACCGTACCGCGAAACCTGCAGCTCTTTGTCGGGGATCTCAAAAAGAAGGCTATTATCCCGGGGGAAATGTACATCGCTAGGAATAAGCGGTTTAAGTTCGATAACGTCATGACTTATGACGAGATTAACAAGCAAGGAAGCTACATCATCATTGACACCCACTACCGACGGATCAACTTCAACGATTTTCTCAAAATAACGCGTATGACAAAGATCAAATACCTGAGCACGATCCTCTCGATCGATAATGTAATTATCACGGAATTCTCAAAGTGGAAAGCGAGGTTAGATGCAATCTATGCTCAAGCAAGTCTATATAAATAAAACTGTCTTGGACTCAGCAAAGGAGCGTATGGCCTATATCTTCGATGAGTTTGAGAATATCGTCGTCTCGATAAGCGGCGGAAAAGATAGCACAGTATTAGCTCACCTTGCGCTCTTGGAGGCAAACAAACGAGGCCGAAAAGTCGGTATATTTTTCTTGGACGAAGAAGTTGTTTACGATAGTACGATTAAGCAAATAGAGTACATCATGAGCTTATATCCCGAGAACACAATCCGCTTATGGTATCAGATTGAGTTTAAGCTTACTAATGCATCCAGTTTAACCGAGGGGCAGCTTATATGCTGGGAAGCAGGCAAACACAAGATTTGGCTCCGCTCGAAGCAGAAAGACTCCATCCAGCACAACCCATGGGCCATCGAAAAAGAAACAGTTAGAGACAAGAACAAGGGCTTCGGCTTTTATGATGCTCTTGAGAACTTCCAAAACTCCCGGGAGAACACAGCCTTCCTTGTTGGTCTGAGAGCCACAGAAAGCCCTAACCGATGGCGGGCGGTTGCGAAGAATCCCGGGTACAAGAATGTGTTTTGGTGCACCAGGATGAAGAATAACAACGTGTCTATGTATCCGCTCTACGATTGGAACTTCCACGACATCTGGAAATATATCTATGATACCGGGCTGAAGTACTCGAAAATCTATGACTATATGTACAAGAAAGGCATGGGCATACAAGAGATCAGAGTATCAAGCCTCATCCACGAGAAGTCTTTTAAATCCCTCGTGGAACTACCAGAGTTTGAACCGCGCACTTATAATAAATTACTAAAACGCGTCAAGGGCATCAGTATCGGCAATCTATACGGCAAAGACACTAAGATGCTCAAGGTCCAGAAGTTGCCGAAGAACTTTAAGACATGGATTGATTATAGAGATTTCTTACTAGAGACTTACCCTGATGATACCAAAAAAGCTATTTTTGTTAAGCGATTCGGCAAGCACTTAAATAATCCTCATGTCGCTCGCCAGCAGTGCAGGCAGCTGGTCCTGAATGACTACGAGAACAATTTGCCTGTAGATAACAAGCCAGACCCACGAGAAGCCACGATCAAGAAATGGAGGGAATTGCTATGATTATAGAATCTAAAAAAGGGCCAATTAAACTCCCGTGTATGAATCCGATCATTGTTGATATAGACAAGGTCCAATCAAACACCTACAACCCGAATAGCGTATCATCTCAAAATATGGATCTCCTCGAGGAATCAATCATGTCTAATGGTTTTTGTTTCGCGGTTGTCACAGTTTGGGACCCCGATCTTGAGAAGTATATTGTCGTCGATGGCGATCACCGATACATGGAGTTCAGAGACAGATTGCAAGCTAGGCAGATCCCAATCATCGTCCTGGAGCACGACATCACAAAGCGCATGGAGGCCACAGTGCAATTCAACCGCGCTCGTGGAGTCCACCAAGTCGAACTCATGGGAGATCTCGTGCAAGCGCTTGTTGAGCAAGGTGTACCCGACGAGGAAGTAGCACAAAAACTGGGTATGGAAATTGAGGAGGTCTTTCGTCTCAAGCAAATCACAGGGATTGCAGAACTGTTTAAGAACCAGATCTACTCGAAGTCGTGGGAAATGCAGGAGGTCGAAGACGTTGGCTAAGTGGAATTATGGCGATGCTTATATAAGATACCCCATAGCCGATAACCAGACAGCAGTGTTTGATGATGGCAGCGCGGTCAAAGTTCACAATATTTTCGACCCTCTCCCCTCTTTTATGACGTATGCAGACTTGATTTTCGCGGACCCACCATGGAACCTCGGAAATCTGAACACATTCTATACTAAAGCTGAGCGGCAGGACTACCAAGATAGCTTTACAACGTTTTATAAGCGACTCTTTGAATGTATCAGTGAGACTAAACCAACGGTTTGCTATGTCGAAGTAGGTAAGGAATTTCTGAGCGAATTTATTCAGGAGATGAAAGCCATTTACAAACACGTAACCTTTTATAACAGTAGTTATTATCACAAAAAGGAAAACATGTGCTATGTGATCAGGGGTAGCGCAAAGCGAAAGAAATTACCTCTCGACTACATGGATGAAGAGGATATTATCAAGTGGATCTGTGAAAATGAGGACTATGGTTGCATTGGGGATCTGTGCATGGGGCGCGGATTGGTCGGCATAAATGCACACAAAAACGGAAAACGGTTTGTCGGTACCGAGCTAAATCACAAGCGATTGTCCGTCCTGCTTGAGAATTTATCAAAAAATGGTTTTACCTACGAGTTAAAGGAGGATAAATGATGACAACTAAAGAAAAAAGGATCCTATTCTCGGATGTCCTCTCCTGCCCCGAGGCGGCAAGGGCCTGGGAAATTTCTGAGACAAAGGTAAAACGATACTGCCAAGATGGGAAGTTTCTGCCCGACGAAGCGCGGCAAACCGGTAAGTATTGGATCATTACCCGGCAAGGTATGGAGCGAGTATTCGGACAAAACAAAAAAGCCCCCTCCAATTAGGAGAGGGCTTTTGCTATGTCAAAAATTATATTTATCAGTTGGATTGTTGAGTATCCCAAAACCAGTTAAGGCCACCAGAATAAGCTCGACTAGCTTATCGAACTCGGGGATCTCATACCCTAGGTAGGTTTTGGAAATAAACGCGATTAGCGAGGCAACTGCAAGCCATGTGGCCCACGATCTAAGACGGTTTTGCATTTCAATCATCCTCTCAATATTTTAATACCCTGTTCAAATAGCGCGATGGCCTGAGCCACCTTATCGGCAGGCTCAGAACGCGATACGGGAGGCGTAACAACCAAAGCCCTATAGTCATAACTATAATAGTCACAAATGCCCTTATAAAGCGCCTCGGCTATTGCTTTGTGGTTGGAGGCTATCCACGCCGCTCCTGATGCGCTGTCGTGGAAATCTAGCTCAATCAAGGCCGATGTTGCACTGACCAAATCGCCAACCTCAATTAAGGTTTTTTTATACTTAACCCCACGATCCCTACCTGGGCTAAGTGGTTCAATCTGATTATAGAGCGCCCTTGCTAATCGCTCACTGTTGGTCCCTGGGCCGTAGGCATAGACTTCTGTTCCCTCGCCACCTCCTGCATTGCTGTGGATAGGTATATGGATGTCTGCCTTAAATCTATTGGAGTCCGCGGCGATCTGCTCAACCTCCATAGAGGGGGAATTTCTGAGCGTTGTAAATCTGCCATCCTTGGCAAGTAACGGCATGAGTAGATCGGCAATCTTATTCATCTGTGATTCTTCGGACCCAAACGACCCGACACCGATGTTTCGCTCTTGGGTGCTGGGGGAAATATAAATCCTTGGCATTGGGAATCCTCCTATTTGTAGTAATTTAGTATCGCCATAATTAGCCCTGCTGCTGTGATAACGTACCCTGCCCACCATCTAAGAGCGTTGGTTGCCTCCAACTTATGTTTTTCAAACTCAGTTTTGGTTACGTAATTCCCTGCAATAAGTACCTTCAAATCGCCTAATGTATTATGAATATCTTTTACATCCGACTTTATCTCCGTTACGTCTTCTTTTAAACCTTTTACTTCAGTATCACTCATTAGCACACCGCCTTTTCACCCCTATTCGTTGCTACCCATAAAAAATACCGTCGATTGACGGTTGAGGAATATGTTTGTTTATATATTGATTACGTGTTGACATATTCAATGTATAGAGGTATAATAAGTTAAGATCAAAAAACGAGGGGGAAACGCAAATGGCAAAGATAATCAACTTCCCAACGAACCGAGCCAAGGTTGAATACTCAGAAGGTATCTACTCGGTAATGGTATGGTCTCCGGTTTCTGCTTGCTACATCTCACAGGGTGAATGGCTCTCAAGAGAGGAAGCGGAACTCGACCGTAAGATGTGGAGCAACTAGTCGATAGGCCAGCCGGGAGCCAATACCCGGCAGAAGGAGGATTGTTATGCATTTGGTAGAACTTACTTTGTTGTCTTGCGAGAGTGGCCATGATTACTACATCCCAAACGAGGAAGAGGTGAACCTGGATGAGTTGCAATGTCCATTCTGTGGTGAGTCTGTTGCGACTGAGGCGAGTAGAACTGTTCTGATGGCATCTAGCGGAAGGGACACAATGAAGATGTATGAGGAATACGGAGGAGGCAAACATGAGTAATAATTCCTCAGGATTAGAGCTAGAGTTAACCAACATAGACATCGCGCTTCTACTATCTCAACTAGTACGCAAGGCTTCGATTATTGAAGATGTCAAGATTGAAAATGTTTATAATTGGTCAGTCCTGGAGCTTAGCGAATATTATAGTGAAATGTGGGAGGGAATGCCCTTTAGGTTCATACTTAAAAAGGTGGTGGGAAAATATGAATAAAGGCGGAAAACGTGAAGGAGCTGGGCCTAAACCTCGCGCCGGAGTCAATGCAAAGAATCGTTCGATTAAGTTTACTGACACAGAATGGGAGGAGGTCAAGAAAAAAGCTAAGTCAGTGGATCTCACCGCAAGCGATTATGTCCGAAAGAAAACGTTGGAATAGCCAACACGGCCAGCCGGGGCCACAATACCGGCGTAAGGAGGAATAAGTATGATATTTGAAAACCTAACCAAAGATCAACTCGTCGAAATCTTAAGCGATATCAAGTTTGAGGTTGATTTTATCGCCGAGTGTGCCGAGGTCTCTAGACGAAATGCCAAGATAGGAAACGATAACGGATGGCATGATGGAAGAGCTAGTGCCTACGAGCAATCTGCAAAATGGATAAATAGCAGAATGTCAAAATACGAACAGGAAAGCACCCGTCCATAGCTTGCCGGCCGAACGAGTGCTTATAACGACACCGGAGTGTCATGGTTATTATACCACGGCGCTCCGGTCTAAAGAAAGAGGAGCGATAGAGAGATGAGATATGTCGAGGAATTTTTAGTTGCAAGAAAGCTAGAGGGCTTAGCTGATGGGACCATGGATCAATACAGAATGGAGCTAAAAAAGTTTGCAAAATACTTGGACAAGCCATCCGTCTATGTTACGACCAATGACTTGCGTGGTTACTTAACTCAATTCAATGAGATGGCACAACGCAGTATCAACCGCAAGATATCAACCCTTAAGGCATACTACACCTGGTTGGTAGAAGAGGAGTATCTCGAGAAAAATCCAATGAGGAAAATAAAAACGCCAAAGGAACCGGATATGCTACCACGTAATCTTAGCCATGAAGATGTAGAATTGCTACGTTGGCATCCTAAATCACCTCGCAATCAAGCTATCATGGAGTTGCTCGTATCGTCAGGTATGAGGATTGGCGAACTCGTAAAACTAAACCGCGATGATTTAGTCATGGCCAATCGCCAGATAAGAGTTACGGGCAAGGGAAATAAAGAGCGACTTGTCTTTTTTGGACCGATTGCGAAATTTTGCATTATCAGTTACCTTAACACTCGGAAAGATGATAACCCTGCCCTGCTTGTCAATAAATACGGCGAACGCTTGACGATCCGAAGCATCGAGATGCAGATCAAGGACCAGGCTAAGAAGGCAGGGATAAAGGACAAGGTAACACCTCATATGCTCCGTCATACATTTGCTACAGGGATGTATGAGCAGGGCGCGGATATTGATTTTATAGCTAGGTTACTCGGACACCACAGTACAGAAACGACTCGCAGGTACACAAATATTAACGGGTCAGAGATGGCTAGGATGTACGATAAGTTTTTGGTAAACTGATGCAGAGCCCCCTTAATTGGGGGCTTTTTTGTTGGGTCAAAGAGCTTTGTATCTTTAACGAAGGTTTAATAATAGGAATAGCCTGTCCCGATAAATTCGACCTCTAGGAATTCCTCTGGATATTTGCGTATATACCAATCAATATAGGTAGCCATTATCAACGCTATAATGTAATACCCGACTGCATTATAATGCGCGTATCTCCTATTTACCCCCAATAATCCTGTTATATAAAGATTTGTCCCGTAATTAAAGAAATCAAGAAGATACACATTGCTGAACATAGTTGAAATCGTTCTGACAGCAGTGTTGTATCCTGCATTTTCCACTAAATCGAGAGGGTCAGTACATATAAATATCTTAGCTTTCGGTTGAACCTCTTTTATTTTTTGTATTATTTTCGCATATCTCCCATAATAAGTGTCAGCATTGTTGTTATAATTACTTATATCAATATCCTCTGATGTTCCAATAACTGCATCTATGTTTTTGTCGTTTTGCCCTAAACCAATAATATAAGCTTCACAAAGATGGAGTCCATCAAAGCACTCTGTAGCGTAAGCACTAGCAAGCCATGTAGCAGTTGTTTTGCCACCTGCTGACCAATTATAGTATTTGTTTCCTGTTATTCTTGCAAGATACTGCCCCCATGAATATTGATACAAATCCACGCCAATGCTAGATTCGCCGTCTTTATACACGGAGCAGCCACTCGCCAAACTATCACCAATACAACCAACATTCAGGAAAATTGACATAAAACCAGGGTTGGGTAATATATTTTCCAATGGATTATCCGATAAATCAGATGATAGAATTCCATTAAGTTTGTCTTTAACCAAGGGATAACGTGAGATATAAGAGGTTATCTGATTGTATTCCGCTTGAAACGCATTAAAAACTGACTCATGTATACATACTCTTATATACCTGACATTGTCCGGTACAACATACAAATATCCTGCGGTTGATGCGTTTACTCTTTTAATATATTTCTTTCTTGTATCATATTCGTAAATGAAGTAAAGCTTATATGCAACTAATGATGCACCGTTATTAGAAAAGTATATAGATTTCCCACTGTCAACTGCAATAAAATCCGAAACTCCAGCACCAGATGCGCTAATAACTTCTCCTGTAGATCCACTTAGTTCTGAATCTGTCAAAAAATTTAATGGGTTAAATAAATTTCTTGTGTATGATACAGACTCCACATTAAATAATGTTTCAGCAAGACCGCCAGTAACTTGATCGGTATATTTTTTTGCTCTTAAAAAATTCAAGATACTCATAAGGCCACCACCCAATTCACACCGTCACTCTGATAAAATACTTGATTAGTAACGTCCACCCAAATATAGCCAATGGGCACATTTGCTACTAAAGGTCGTAGGGTAGTTCCGGCACCATATCCCTCCATTTCAGACTTCGGTAAACTCCCAACAACGGTAGAAGATGTCTGAATTTTTCCATCTGTCCCTGCTTTTATCTCGATTACCTGCTCGTTTCCTGCCGCATCGAGAATGGCCACTCCTGCATCATCGACCAGTAATGCGTATAGCTGATGCTTGCCAACGATCTGGCCCTTAGGTGTTGTTAATAGTTCATCTCTTGTCTTTGCCATGTGAGCACCTCTTTCTCATAAAAATAACGCCCTTTAGGCGGCGTTTAGTAATCCGACTAACTCCGTGTACTGCTCTTGCGTGATCCGATTGTTGAGCAAAAACACGTCGAGCTTCATCATCATGTCTTCCTTGAGCCCGTAGGTTCCGTTTGCGATGACCTTTTTGCAATAGATGTAAGTTAACATTTTCTTTTCCTCCTCATAATCCTAGTTCGGTCATCGATAGGCGATAGTCTAGGTCCAGTAGGTAGTCGTCTTGATTGGGCTCTGGTGGCGCCTGCACCTTACGTTTTTCAATATGAAAAGACATCGGCGACCGACTTCTTAAATACACATCGTTCTCCACAAGGTAGTCATTTGTCCAACTTCCCTCTAGCTCGATAACTTCGTTTTCCGTCACTGGTAACTGGTCATGGATTGATATTACTTTGCTATCCTTATCTAGGGTTAACCACATGAAGCACACCCTCCTCTCTAACTAAAAGGGACTAACTCTATCGAGTAAACCTTGACAGTCACAGTTCGCCCTTTCCAATTCGCATTGTCTTCAGCTCGTACGTATAAGTAATTGCTATCAAATAAATCGGCAATGCTTAGCGTCTCGATTCTTCTGGTAAAAGTCTCTACGTGAGCTAATGCCTTGACGCCATTGCCCACTTCAAGCGTCATTGGGAAGTCGGTATCAGCAGCGCTGAGTGTCCCTTCCCAGTCAATTCTTATCTCCTTAATTGACGAGAGATCGAATGAAGATACAGTCCTAATGTAAACATCATTGGTGTATGCTGGATCATCATTGTAAGAAAGCGACAAGGTGATATATGACGCGCCAAATGTTACGCTTGTATCGTTTTCTGTTGTGCCCCCATCGCCACCATTTGAGTATTCCAGAAACTCAACATAGTTTACTCCATCTTTGTAGATAAAACCTTCAAAGTGTGGTGCTAGCGCGCTAGCACCAATGATTGTAGCCATATTAAACGTATACTTTTGCCCATTAACATACATTCTGTACGTATCTGTTGGAAAGTCTGACCTCTTCCACGGGACAAAATCAGGGTATGGCAAGACTGGGTCTTTCGTAAGCACAGCAGGTATTATCTTTTCCCCATCAGCTATCCCCTGCTCGATCTTATTCATTTTCAGCGCGCTCACGGGCGTTACATCATCCACCCAAATCGTTGGATCATAAGCCATTTATACCACCACCCTCACAATCCAATAAATCAACAGGCTCTGTGTCCCTGTTTTGGAAATAGCTACAACTTGCGTTGCCATCTCCGTCCCATCGCCAAGGGTTACAGTTGCCCCGTTACCATATAACGACATCCCGATTAGATCACCAATCGCCTCTAGTTCGGTTAAGTAAAATTCATATTTCCGCTCCGTTTGGCTAACTATAACGATGTTCTGTGGCGGGAATCTCTCCAACTCCCCTGCAATTGTTTTGACGCTCAGAATATCGATATTATCAATACTCGTTGCAATCGTGGAGGTTAGGATCAGTGCTCTAACCCCATCTGTTGCGCTCACAAGATCACCCCCGGACTACATATTATTTGACCACACAAATGATACTGGTGAAGATGATACGTCATTTCATCCTCCATGCTGAGATTAACAAATTCATCCGTGAAGGTTATCAACCTAACCACAACCTCATTCTCCCTGATAACTATCTTCCTGTTGCCCTGTAGTAACGTCTTGAATAATTGTTCCCAGCCACCAACACTTGCACCGTCAAGGCATCGGACAGAATACAACGTTAATACCCCATCATTTCTGGCCGATACTGAGTCGATCAAAAACGTTCCGCTTAGGTTGTGTTTAGCGTTCGTGATTGACAAGAGCTGACCCGCCTTGAGGCCCTTCTCGTAAGTGTTGAATGTCACAGACTTGGGAATAATCCCGTACTTTTCAAGCTTGCCCTGAGCGAATTCTAGGGCCGCCTGTCGAGTGTCGAGGTTTCCTTCTTGTATGATGTTCTCGTGGACTCCAGAGCCACCTTCGACGGCTTTCCTTGCGATTACCTGCGTTGGCAGTTCAGACACAACCAATAGCGGATAGAGGCCCTTGTATGTCACTTCTAGGGTTTGGGAGTCGAGTAAGGTTGTTGTATTTGTATCTTGAGTGATGGCGTTCGAACCATAGCTGAAGTAATATTTTTTATCCCTGTCTAAGCCATTAACCCCGATGTCAGCAGGATTAACTTCTACCGAGTCTAAAAAAATCCTTGGCTTTTGAGCGATTGGCAATCGAACAACAAACGTCTTGCTTACTCCGTCAGGTTTTGGCGTGGGCTTTTCGAGTGGTAGCTCTGCCGTTGTGTCTGTTCCGGCTCTGATATACTGCCTATTGCGGTAGTCTGATCGGGATTTCTTGACCGTTAGACCTTGGTAATTATGGCTAGTATCCGTCAAGGCGAAGGGTGCTGTATATGTTCCCCTGTCGAAAAAGTTGAGTTGTTTGAGATTATCAATCTCCCAGTTAAAACCGGTTGTTTCTGCAAGATAATTCATGCCCACATTGCCGTTGTCGTAATTGAATACTGCCTTAGAGATCAGCGGACCGTCTTGGACGTTGCCCTCCGTGATTCCTTCCTCGGTAAAAACGGTTGAGATAAAATGCCTTACAATGTCACCTGCAAGCTCGTTTTCGTAGCTGTTTGCAATGATCCGTTTGTCGATGAGTTGGGAGAAGTCCACGCAAGCGACTGAGACATAGACAACCTTATCCCCGCTTTCGCTTGAGTTATCCACGGTACCGGCGAAGATGACGTCCGCGTCCTCCTGGACTATTACCTCCATGCCGATGTCAATCTCAAATGCTGGTTCAATGACAATGAATGAGCAGGTAGTCCTATCGTTCAGGGTATCCATGTAGTTGAGGGAGTTCTTCTGGGCCATGACAGTGTTTCCGGCTATTGTGTATGTCCGCATTACCTCACCCCTTTGAGTGCCAGTCGATCCATTACTCGATCCATGAGGCGATCCACACCGTAATCGTCCATGATGTTGGCTCCGTTGATGTTGACAGTTACGCCTCCTGGTGTTGCTCCAACACTCGCCATCCTCATTGATTCGCCATTAGGGTATATTTGAGATCCACGCGGAAGGTTTACAATCTCCGGCCCTTGCTCTCCAACCCATGTTAATCCGCCACGCCAGTAATCGGTTCCTTGCGCGTTGTTGCCGAGTCTGTCATTTATCGTTTTTGCGCTTGATTTATTTTCAGTGATTATTTTGACTCTTGCAATCAACGGTGCATTGACCCCGGGGATTTTGTTGATGGCTTTGATTAGGCTGTTAATCATATCAATAGCGCCATTGACACCTGTTTTATAGGCAACGTCTATTGCTGTCCACAATTCTTTTGCTTTTAGCTTTATTGTGTCCCAGTTTTGGTATAGGGCAACTCCTGCTGTCACGAGTAGTCCAATAAGTAGTGTTACTTTAGCAAATGGACTTAGATTCATTACTACGTTAAGGCCAGTCTGTGCCGCTGTGGCTAAAGCGGTAACGACATTCCATGCTTTTATAGCTAACGTCATTGTTCCGACTGTGATTGCCCCTGCTCCTATCCCTGCAAGGATCGGTTCAACTACTGCCCAGTGTTCCTCGAAAAATTCCTTCGTCTCGGTTATCGCAACACCAACATCGTCAATTGCATCCCCAGCGAGCCCCATTGCGTATTCAATTTCGTTTTGAATGACTGGCATGTTTGTCTGAATCCACCCCGCCATACCATTTAGCGCTGGCATGATCGACTCGCCCAAAGGGATTAATAACCCCGTTTCAAGGTTACGTTTTATGCCCTGCATAGCCTCGCCGAAGGTGTCGTATTTTACTTCGTTGATCTTACCAAGGGCATCTGTCGTTGCGCTTATGGCCCCTTGAGTATTGGACATAGCCAAGACACCTTTGATTCCAACCTCGCCCATCATGTCCCCAAAGATACCTATACCTATTTGGTTCTGTAGTACAGGGTCTTTTATTGCGGCTATCTTCTGAGCTATTTCTCCAAATGCTTGCTTGGCCGTTTCCCCACCTTGGGCGACCATAGTTGTGTATTTTTTGCTATCCAATCCAAGCTGTTGCAAGGGTTCAGACAAGTCTTCTTCCCGCATTTTCCGTCCGAATTCATGGACTACGTCACCTAATTGATCGACAGAAAAAACTCCACCCTCTGCCCCATTGACAAGCATATTCATGGCCTCTTCGGCGCTGAATCCCAATGACGCAAAGTGAGGTCCGTACTCTTTCAAGATGTCGAGTAAGTCGCCCTGTTTATTTAAGCCGTTTTGGGCACCTTGCACGATCATGTTGTATGCCTCATCGGAGCTAAGTCCAAAGTTTTTCATCATAACTCCGGCTGTTTCCACTGACACCGCTACATCCATCTCGAATGTGTCCCTCAATAAAAACGCACCTTCGGTCATCTTTTGCAATTCTTCTCCAGCCAGACCAGTTTGTTGGGCAATTATACCCATTACGGTGCCTATTTCTTCAAAATTCTCACCAAAGTTGTTGTTATAAATGGCCAACATGGTATCTTTCATACCGATCATCGCATCGTCGGTGACACCTGTCGCCGCCTGTACACCGTTAAGCGACTTTTGTAGATCATCCGTAAGGCTAACCGCAAGACCTCCAACCGCTACGACGGCAGCCCCCATCGCCATGGCTATTCCTGCGCCGACTTTTGCAGCACTGCCTAGCATTTCGCCGAATGTCTTGGATGTTTTTTGAGCTTTATTGTCAGTATCGTCGATCGCTTGGTTGGCCGCATCGTTATTAACCATAATCGAGCCGAACAATTTAAAGATTTCCAATTATTACCACCTCACTTTCAACGGCATATAAAAAACGCCCCTTAGTCTAAAGAGCGTTTGTTCTGTGTCGTTTCATGTGCCTTAATCACTGGCATCAACTCAGCTATTATCTCCTCCGAGGTCTTTTCGGACGCTTTAACTCTCGACTCGATCAAAGCCTTTTTGTAATCCTCAAAGGCAATGAACTTTATCTGGCCTAGCTCCATATATGGGCACAACCTAATCCATCGGTCCCAAAGGCTATCCTCGGATTCTTTTTTGATAGCCCCGATCAATAACTTGTTGATGTCCTTGACCTTAACCTTGCTCGATCCGTTAATTCCGTAATGGCCGTGTAACAGGTTCAATACGCGAGCATAGCCTATTTCACGGCCGACTTGAAAAGCTCCATTGCTTCCTTGTCGGAAAAGATTTCCTTGAGCGATTTGGCTGTTATCATGAAGTTTTGAGCTTTAATCTCTTCGATTGGCTTATCCTCGAAGACTGCGACGATTTCAAAAACTTCGTCCTTTACTTTTCCTGAGTTTTTAAGGATAAACTTAAATAGATCGATTCCCTTTGTCATTTCGTCTAATTTCTTACCCTTGTTCTCTTCGGCAAACTTTTTCCTGTAGCCATCAATATCTAATTTATCATAGAGGTCCACTACTGCAGGGAGCATATCGAAGGCTTTCTCTGTGGTTAGCATATTTTTCACTCCTAAAAAATTAGGGCAGGGATCTCTCCCCGCCTTTTATACTGGTGGCGTTAAGTCTGCCACGGTTTCAACCTTGAACAGATTTGCAGTGTCATCGGTAGCATCCCAATGAGCGTTGATTTCTAGGCTCACTTCACCCTCACCTTTGGGCTTTGCGGCTAAAGAGAATTCTTTTTCCGACATAGCGTTGTAAAGTGTGATTTTCCTGTATTCACCCTTAATTGTTTTTGCAAACATGGTGACGTTTTTTAGGTAGCTAGTGCTTGGTATGATTCCAATATTTGCTGTTTTGCAGGTGATAGTGCCACCCACATCATCATATGTCGCCCAAGGCATTGCCATCGCCAAGGTCTTCATCGTTGTGTCGAGGGTAACGACAGTTAAGGCGGCGTTGATGTCTTCAACAACCTTCGTTCCCTTGGTCATTCCCTTTTGTCCATCAAATTCGATTTGCCTCACTGTTGCGTTAGCCTTGAATTCCCCACCGCCACGAGTCGGGCCAAGCAATGCGGAGTCCAATTCGCCATAGTTGGTATATATTAGGCCATAGTCGATTTGGATATTTTCGAGTTGTTCGGTTGTTAGTTCCGGCAAGTTTATCACCCTCTCCTAAATAGTTTCGCTTGATAGATGTATTTGCGTCTTCGTATCCTTGGGTCATCGTCTCTTAAGGGGATTTTGATGTCTAAATAAAAGGTAACAGCTATGGCTTCAGTGAATAACGTTGCTTTGTCTAAACCAGTTGGGCTAATCAAATTCCCATTGCCGTTAACTAGGGCCATGAGCGTCTCAAGTGCAGCTGTATCACCATTTGTTGGACTGTCCCACCCATCGATGTCAACCATTGCCAAATCCATTGACTCGCCATCAGGTGAAATATTAGGAAAGTCATAAACAAGATACGGAAACGGCGCATTCTCAGGGGCAGCTTGAAAGTGAACCCTACTAACACTTTTCCCATCTATTGCGACATTAGGATGAATGGATTTTAGATATGCTTTCAAGGCTTTTCTAAGTTCAATCATTACATATTTTTACCCCCTAAAATGTATTGACATGTAATTACTTGTAATGATATACTAGATCACATAAAGGAGTTGTTTAATGTGGCAAGAGAGCCCTTTTCAACTAAGATTGACTCAAGTCTCAAAGAAAAATTAATTAAGCTTTCAGAAGAAACACGTATTCCCCAGTCAAAACTAATGGATGAGGCAATTGAAGATCTGTTAAAGAAATATTCTAAGAAGAGGTGATCGATTATGGATTTTTCTACCGAAAGATTCAGTTGTTGCGGATTCCATAAAGAGTGCGCTGCAAAAGGCGACTGCGTAAGGAAGAAATACTGGATTAATTACAAACTTATTTGCACGCTTTATAGAAGAGTCATAAGTAAGATGCAACCAATAAGCCAAGAGCTACCGAAATAAGTAGCTCTTCTTTAATTGTCGGCAATCTCTTCTTCCTCATTGATTAATCCTTTAGCCCTATTCTCGTCTTCAATCGCTTTCAGGTATTTGCCTTGAATCAGCCGGATTTGATCGATGTTTTCAAACACTGAAGGCCTTAGAAATGGTTGAGCTGCCGCCCTGACTGTCCCAAACTCAATGAGGTGTGCATGAAAAGCGTACTTATAACCTTTTCTCCTTGCCCTGGCACGATCATAGATTCCTACTTGCAGGATAGGAGTGCCTTTTCCTTGCCCTTTAACTCGCTTTCCAAGTGTCTTTACCCAGGTTCCCACATTTCGCTTTAGGATTCCTTCTTTTACTGGTACCCTTCGCTTAACCTCTTTACGCAGAAACTTAGCGACTTCTTTAAGCGCAGCACGTTCAAGCTCGGTCATCATTTCCTTACAATCTTCAGTTCTAGAGATATAGACAACGCCTGCTCTGTTGTACCGATCAAGTTGACCCGTTCCGTTCATAATTACGTTTTGCGCTACGCTTGCCATTTACATCACCCTGTTTACTATGCCTTGACAGGTGAGCTCGGTACGCCCATCTGCTCGGTCAAAAGTACGAATGATGTTGTATTCCTTGCTGTCAAATTCGATCATGGGCTCTTGGCTGTATTCGCTGGTCCATACTACAAACTCTAGTTCTGGTTGCAGGCCGGTCGATTGAGCTTGATAAAACTCACTATGACGTATGGATTTCTTTTCGGCAAATACTAGGCGCTTGGTATAAACTTTAATGGAATCGCCCATATCATTTTCGGTATAGGTAACGCTAATCATGAATATGGCTTGGTCTGGTCTACTCATAACAAGATCACCTCTGGTATACTAATCGCTTTGAGTTGGGTCATGAGAACGTCAAAAGCAAAACTAAACTTCACTTCTCCACTTTTTAAGTCCCATAGGTCATTCACGCCCACAGTCAGCGTTGCAATTCCTAGCTCGGTTTCGACGTTTTCAATTGTCACGCCAGCATTTAGCATATATTGCTTTACTGCCGACGTTTTGATTAAGAGCGTTGGATCAGTGTACTCTCCAGTGATTCCTAATCCAGATTTAACTTTTACCAGTAATTCTTCATTCGTCATAACGCCACCTAAACAAGCAGGTAAGCGTCAACTACCTTGCTGTCCAGTGCGCTATTTAAGTCAATAGTGTTTGATTCTAAGGCCGTTGCACTGGTTGCCACGGCCGGAGCGGTCCCCTCTTTTACGTTATCTAAAAAAGTAAATAAGACTGTATTGTGAGCAAGCTTGTAAGGCAAACCTAGCTTCTCGCCAAATCCAATGGCTACTGTCGCACCAGCGCCATCCATTGCCGGAATTGAAATGCCTGTAACAGTTTTAAAGGCCTTGTTTCCGGTTACTGTTCCAACTGTGTCAACGGTGAATGCCGGCAAGTCTTCTGTGATAACTTCATCTGCGTAGTTGGTGCCGGTGATTGTAACCTGCACCGCTTTAATACTCCCAGCCGTACCTCCGGCTGTAGCCGTAATATTTCGAGGTACCGATGGATTAGTTATCGCGGTTGTAACTGCAGTAACCTCTGTAGCGCTACAGGTTATTGCCGCATGAATACCTGTGGTACTTGCTACGGTAGCTTTAGCTGCGGCTACTTGAAAGTGAGCAGGATATGATCTTTCTATTCGTTTCCCTCTTACGTCACAAGGGATGTGGTTATCGAATTTAGGGAAAAATCTACTCAACTTTTTCATCCTCCATTTCATCTAAAATTAAGAAACAAGAGAGGCCTAAGCCTCTCTCATTACTCAGAATACGACCAGTAAGTGAATGTAGTTTTGGCAAATAGAGGCTTACCACCAGAATAGAGCTTACCTCTCCAAACGGTTTCATCAGCAGAGAATTTCTCGGAAGAATTGGACTCAATTACAAAGGATTCTGATTCATTTACGATGTATGTGCTAAGGTCGCCATACAGAACTGAATCAGTGTCAGGCATTTGTGATGTGAAAATTACAGGCATTCCTGCAATTAGGTAATTTGATTGACCAGGGCCTCCTTGAACAGGTATCGTGGATACAAGCGGCTTTCCTGCGGCATCCGTAAGCGCAAAGAACTTCTTAAAGAATGTACTTCTCTTCATAACCCATGTACCATTGTCTCCATATGGGCTTTCAACTTCTGCAAGAATATCGGCGATTTGTTGCCAGTCCATGATCGAGTATGTTTTAGCTGCAGAAGGAGCAATTTTGATAGCTGCGATAACACCTTGGAAAGTAGAAGTGTCGACAGCCCCATTAAGTACATAGTTCTCGCAGAGTAGACCAATATATTTCCCAATTTCCATTGCGAGATACTGTTCAAAAGCTGGGATACTATTTCTTAGCAACAAGTTCTTAGTTGTAATGGTCGCGACGACAGCCTGTTGAGAAATCTTCACCTCAGTAAATGAGAAGTTAAGTGTCACTGTTCCATCTGGATTCTCAGTTGGGGCCCCAGTTGTGCCAATTGGTAAGGTAACGTCCCCTGTAAAGCCGAACTTCGTAATCGCTGAGTAAAGCCTTCCGTATTGCTGAACAACCGAATACACCTTATCTAAAGTTGTTTGTGGGACAAGGTATTCTCCACCGCTGGTTACACTCCCACCATTAACATCAGTAATTGCGCGCTTACCAAATGCCATAACTTCAGCATCAGATTCGCTTACTTTGTTGTTCAGATAGCTTCTGTAGAAAGCATCGCGGTACTTGGCACTTGAACGATAGTTTTCTTCGGTCAAATCATTAGCGTTTGGCTTGGACATGAATCCTCCCCCTCTTTTCTCAGGCTCCGGAGCATCCTGGAGCTTTTCGTTAATTTCATCCAATCTTTCAGACATACTTCTTAAATTGTCGGCAGCGTCGTTCATTTCTTCGGTTGACATGTCCCGGTGATTCTTGACCTTGCTTTTAAGTTCCAACCTTTTTTGCTCTACCTCAGATTTTTCTCTACGGAGTTCTGCTGCTTCCTTTTGGGTTAATTTCATGATCTTTTCCTCCTCGTAATTTGTTTTTAAATTTACAATTGGCTAATAAGGTTCATCAAGGCCAATTTCACGGCCTCATCTTCAGCTGGTGCTGGTGGCTCAGGGGTCTGTTCTTCTGTGATAATAACCGTTTCTTCATACGCCGGGAAAACGACAATACTCACCTCATAGACATCATTAATTTTAAGGATTACGTCGATTTTGTTTTCCCAATCGGTTGCGATCATGGCGTTGTTATCGAACCAAAACGACATCCCGTCAACAATCTCATTGGCAACCCGGTCAAATACGTAATCATCAATCCATGTGCCGCCCAGTGTTACCTCTATGAATAAACCAGTCTCATCAACGACCGTCCTCATGTTCTTTCCGGATCGACCAAGTACCCATGAAGTTGAATGGTCCCACAATAAAACAAGCTTCGAAAGATCAACGCCTTCCAAAGCTTTTTTGTCTACCTTCTCTATCCACTTGCTCCCTCGGTATGGTCGACCAGGTGTGTCGAAGAGTATTGGGTACCCACGCAATCTCCTTACATTTTGGCCATCAACTTCTTCGGTAATTGCTCTAAATTTTGAGCGATCATCGTCAAAGAGCATACGCTTTTTAGATTGCTGGTTCAACGGGGACTTCTTTTCCTGTTCCTTGCTCATCTATCTCTCCTCCTTTCTCCTCGACAACATAGCTTCCAGCACCAAGCACCTGAAAGTTCTTATTCTCTAAGAACTTATCAAGCTCAGGCGGGCCTTTTGTCAATCCAAGGCGCTTCCTGATCTCATTTCTACTCATGATGGTGCCGTATACCATCTCTTTGTAGAATGCTGTTTTGGCAGCCAGTGTACTGATTTCCAAGTCTACAAGTTCAGCCTGGACGCAATTACCGTGATATATTTCAGTCTCGCTGAACAGGCCATACGTAGATGTTTCTTCGATTTGCCACACCCATGGCTTTATGCTGTTGTCGATAAACTGCTCAAATTGGAGCTCTGAAGCCGTACCGTTAATGATTTCATAGCTTACCCCGAAGTAGTTATATAGTTTTCTCGTGATGTCATCCATGAGCTTTGTATCGAGTGGATTGAGTTTCATGTCTAACTTGTGGATATCGTATTCTGCGCCGATCATACCAAAGCCCGTTGTGTTTTCAGCAGTAAGAAAAAGATCCTTGAATTCATCCAGCTTTTTCTTCATGTCACTGCCCTTAAGCTGAGACTTTACCTGGAGAAGGGCGGCAATTCTGCCTGAAGCCACACTGTCCTTAACCGCTTGGCTCTGCATGGTATTAACGATCTCTACATAATTTCCAGTTGCTTGTTTAGCGGCTCCTTGCTTCCCGTCGGGGAAACGTTGCAAATGAATCAAGTCATCATAAAAAAACGGGTAACTACCTCCGAGCGTGATAATTACTCTGCCTTCATCATCCTGACTAAACACACCTCTCGTAAAAGGCAATGGCCAGAGCCATTTTAGCTTTCCACTATCGTCATCCCACTCTGGCATAATGTAGCAGTTATTCGTCAGTAGTGCCATTGTGATGCAGTGTGTCCAAAACACTTGTGGGCATTGATAAGGATTTGTCCTGACCTTCAACACAAATCCCAAGCGGTCGTATACTTGCTTCATGTTTCCCTCTGTGTCTGCACGGATGTGATAGAACGGAATACTCGCAACTTTTTCGGCTATAAAATTAATTGCTGTCCTGATCTCAGGGATATTGTAAATGTTACCGCCGAATATTTGTGTAAGTGAGTATCCTTTGTTCAATAGGTCAATTATTTTTGACACCGTTACCTTGTTTGGCTGGAAGTAATCTACTACGTATCTCAGGAATCCCAAATTATCACCACCTCTCTATGACAAAATAAAAAGACTTTATTCAGCTCTTTCGATTTCGCCAGAATCTTTATTTCTTCTCGAGTAAGTTGTTTCATCTGGTCCGCTTGCTAAGTCAACACCTATGAGAACTTTTCCATTCAATAATTCATCTGCCTTTTGAATGGCTCCGTTACGATACAGTCTGCAAACCTCACTTAGTGCTTCATGCCTAGTAAAATTATCTTCGCTTATTAATGCTTCCCTTTGTCTTTTGTCCCTGGTGCTGGTAATTAATTTTGAGTTTTTGTCCATTTGTGATAGTAATCCAATCAATCTTTTCATTCAACTACCTCCCTACGGTTGGTACTCATCGAACATATCCTTGACCTTTTTATAAGCGACGTAAGACATTAGGAAGCTTACGTATCCATCGATCCGTCCATTAGACTTCGCTTTATCAGGCTGTATCTCATTATTTGCTGGAGTTATTTTTGCGGCTGTATTCGTGGTACACCAGCGGAATAAACCATTGTGCCGACTAAATTGTATAATCCCATCCTCAAACAAAGCTTTAGATTCTTTCATTGGCTCAGATAAGCTTTTTGGACCCATTGCAACCTCAAACATAACTCCTCTTCCATCTTTGTCCTCAATGGGAAATCCATTCATTTGCATATCTTCTGACCAATCCTTAAAGTGCCACCTATCTCCACCTGTTTTCCAAAAAACCACTCCATACTTTTCTGTCAACTCAACAAACCACTGTGTGACATCCTTCCGACTCACCATGCTACCTTCGCAGATATACATTAATTCATCGTTGAGGATGTCTTGCGCCCCAGTATGGCAAAAGCTCTCATAGGCCATTTTGTCTGCCTTGCTGTTCTGCTCAAGTCTTTGTCTGGCAATAAAGTATTTTTGAAATAAATGCAGTTTTCCGTTTTTAGGTATCAATGCTGACGCACAACATAAGTCTGTGGTCTCTGAAAGGTCGGCAGCTCCTACCGCATATGCATCTTGAATGATATCCATATCCATATCAATGGCGCATTTATCAACCATCAGAAGATCGAAGTAGATTACGCTCAGCGAACTTGCGCGGTTTAAGTGCTTAGCCAAAAAAGAGGGCATTTGTGCAGGATCTTCGACCGCTTTTTGATATTCTCCCTCGAGGTAGCTTGTGGTTGGCCTAGCTTCCTCATTTCCTGGGTTAGCCTTTATCCAGCACTTCCTGTCCGCTGGATCGTCATCATCGTCAATTCGGAAGATCATCGGGAAGACGCGCTCTTTACTTTTTCCGCTTAATACTTTTTGACATCGCTTGAAGATACTATCAAAGATTCCCTCGCGGACAAATCCAAAGGTCGAGATAATGACATTCAGCGGCTGGGCCCTAGCCCCTTGAGCTGATGAGAATACATCGTAAGTGTTGCGATTTTTAATAGCGTGAAGCTCATCGATCACAACACCGTGAGGGTTCAAACCATCCTGCCCTTCGCTGTTTTTACTACCAGCTTTCATGTATGAATTCGTTGCCGGAAACAAGATCATTTCACTGTTGTCTTTATCTCTCTTGGTTCGCCAGTGTTTCCTTGGATTGTCTTTCGGTGTAAGGACATCGCTTGTCTGAAGAAATGACTTTGCTGCTTCATAGACAATGGCTGCTTGTGTCTTCATAGTGGCTAAGCACCACACCTGAGCAGCCGGTTCACCATCGGCCATTAGGAGAAAGTCCGCGATTGCAGAAATAAAAGTTGACTTGCCCCATTTTCTGGCGACGAATAATATAAGTTCTTTGAAGTACCTGACATCCATTTCTAGCTCAATGTCGTATATCTTGAATCCGAATATGCAAGCAGATATGTACTTCTGCTCTATGGACAATTCGAATGGTTGTCCGGCCCATCGACCTTCTTTGTGTTTTACTAATTTACAAAAATCAATAAAGGCCTCTACGTCGGTATCGTCGTAGAAGACCTTTGAGTTTTTCAGTAAGTTTTCAATAAGCTTCTTTAGCTGTTTAATATCTTTACAATGTTTCTTCGGTTCTCTCTCAACATAATCATGCCAGCTCTTAATGTACTCCGGTAATTCTACTCTAGGCCTAGCCAATTTTACCGCGCCTTTGGTTTATTTTCTCAAAGGCATCAAGTTCCGGCGCTTTTGGCGGAGGTCCTTGGGGTGTTAGATCTGTCAGCTGCTTGATTATGCCCATGTGGTTTTTTATCATGGTATTATATATTTCGACTTCAGGAGACTTCTTTGTCCCGTGTTGGTTTTCTCCGTTTTGATATTCTGAAACGGTACCTTCGCGGTTAATGGTTTCCTGTAAATCTTCGAGCGTCACAGTCATGAATGCAGCGTTGTTGATCAGTGACAAAACTCTGTTCATGGTATCTTTAGGCATATTTTTAAAAAGTCGTTTAAGTCTCTGGATCTCTTTCTTAATCCTCTCTTCTTTGGTTAAATCTTGAGAATTGTTTTTCATAGTTTTATCACCTCCCCACTACACCCCCTCATGCGCGCGTAACTCGCGTAAACAGAAAGG
>Ga0209728_1000333_pt1 | contig 42107 bp, 49 predicted proteins | sample RifGroD1_FD_183997 | JGI IMG/M metagenome (GOLD analysis project Ga0209728, IMG submission 183997) | Groundwater microbial communities from Rifle, Colorado, USA - Groundwater D1 (SPAdes) (version 2) | ecosystem: Environmental > Aquatic > Deep subsurface > Groundwater | place: Rifle, Colorado... | reverse complement strand
GTTAAACAAATAGAAATACCTGCTATTAAATTAGTGGGTATTTCTATTTGTTTATGATTAAGAACCTATAGCCATTTTACGCAATTACACACGCAGAAACGCCTATCTAAGCCCTTTGGAGTCTCTGCGTGTAGATTTTGTTTACCCATCATTTTAAATGCTTGGCAGGGAGTATTGACTGTAGAAAGTAGTAAATAATAGTACAGACAAGACTAATATTTCCAAATCCTAAAGGATTACTCTCTTTTCTGTCGAAGATATGAATACTGGCTCGGAGGAGAATGAATATATAGTTTGGAAGGAATTTAATCATGGATGATTTAACTAAAAGACGTTTAATGCGAAAAAAGAACAAGGTAAAAGAAAATGTCTATGAGAATATAATTAAAGATATCCTAAATTTAGAAACTGATGAGTATTTTACTTTTGATATCGTTGATTTAAAGGCAGAAAGAAATGGTTTAGTTGAAGATGAATTTGGTATCTTGAGTATTGGGGTTAAACGGATTCACGAATTTGATGCAGATATAATATTATTTTCTGATTGGGGAACAGGAATTTTTACATTAGCTTTTAGCTTTTCTTGGAAAGAGGAAGAGATTCAAAAAGCAATTGAAAAACGGTTCAGGGGTTATGGTTTTGTTGATATTTCAGAAGATGAAGAATAACCAAATCAATAGTGAAACAAGAACTAATATCTCCATATTGTAAAGGATTTTCCTCTTTTCTGTCGAAGAGTACTTGGAAGGAGATGGGGGAGAATTATTTTGATAAATGATATAAGAGAGCGTAAGGATATTTTCTTGAATGCATCTATTTATGTTGATTATGAAAATATCTTTAAGAGACTTCAGACATATGGTAAAACTCCAACACAAATAAAATTTTTTGAATCCATAAATAAACGATTAAAAGAGGAATATAAATTAAATGTTATAGATAACCTTGTATATTGTAATTTTGAGAAGACAGAGTTTTTTAATTCTAATCACCAAACACAATTGCAATCTTTGGGGTTACAGACTAGACATACATCAAATAATGGAAAGAACTCTGCAGATTTAGAAATGACGGTTGATGCACTGAAGACGTTATATAAAAATGACAAAATTGACGTCTTCATTTTAATCTCTTGTGATAGAGATCTAATTCCACTTATTAAAGCCATAAAAAGCGAAAATAAAATTGCGTTCGTGCTTTCGACTAAAATTGGATTTAATAAAATTGTAGCTGAATATGCAGACTTTCATGAGTTTATTGAGGACTTCTTTGATTTAAACGAGGTAATTCCAGTTGTCAGTGAGCATGAAATTTTAGAATCTGCAAATAACATAAAGGTTGAGGATTTAACTTCGGAAAATATAGAATATGCCGTAAAAGTGTCTCAATTGCTTTATAGTTCAAACAAGTGGGATAATCGTGAAACTGAGCCTATTACATTGAATGGATATTCATCGTTAATTAGTCATAAACTGAGTAAATTAAAAGATGATGTAATAGAATATTTTCAACATGCTCATTTTTTAATGTATATTGACATATACTATGATAAGGATAAAAGAGAATTATGTTTATCAGAAGGGCAAAATTCACAGGAAATACTTGAAAAATAGATTGACACATAATCAAGTTTGGAATAATATAATGTTACATAGTCTACCAACACACACTTATACACACAAAGTAATACAAACACTTTACAAACATTTTCACAATCGATTTTACAAAGGAAAAGACCTTTTCAACAGGGGTCTTTTCTCATTCCCTACTAAGTATTTAATTAGCTTTGCTAAAATTCGAGCAGGGTATTTTTCGCTCGTTAGTTATCGCCAGTCTTCTCTTCCACGGCTGCTCCCAGCTCTTAATCCTTTACCACAAGCCATATCTCTATAATCTAAACTCCAAAACAGGCAGATCCTCTCCAGGCCTCGCCTCTGCATTTTTAAACATTGCAAATAATCTTACATAGTAAAGACTTAGACTTTAGCATAATCAATGTAAACATTTGTTTACAAGTAAACATGGTAAACATGGCATTATTGCACCCTAAAATGTATACATTATTTTTCCTCTGTCCCTGCACTTAAAGCTTTATCCACGTAGAGTTTCAGGTCATTTATACCCCTAAAAACATAGGTCTCGGTCCCCCTATGAGATCAAACCAGAGCGACATAAATGTACTTCTAAGACGTTTGATTTTCACACTATACCTGTCTTCCTTCCTAGGATAGGATAGGATAATACAATGATGCAATAGAAAAATAAACCCCTCAGAAGCCCTTATGTGGCTCTGAGGGTTATTTTTTTCCGTTTGTTCTCAGGGAAAATAAAATAAGAAACTTAAAATATTCTGACAAGTTGTGTCGAATTAGAATACAAATAAAGGTAATAGAAATTTATCCTAGAAGATATTTATAACTGTGTTGTAAATATATTTTTAAGGAGTGTGGTCTAAGTGAACGATGGATATTTTCTAGGTATCAGCCCTAAACAAGTGAAAAGAAAGGTATTACTTATAGTAACATTTTCTTTATTAGTTCTTCAGATGGTTTTTAGTAGTCAAGTTAACGCTTCTCCTTCAGCTCAACGTCTAGCCGGTAATACTCAATATGATACTTCTTCAGTTATTGCAAAAAAGGGATGGTCACAATCTGATTATGCAATTTTGGCTTATGGAGAAAACTTCCCAGATGCTTTAGCGGCTGCCCCATTAGCTCATAAATATGATGCTCCAATTCTATTAACAGAAAATCAAAATTTAACACCCGTAATAAAGCAAACTTTGCAAGACCTCAAGGTTAAGAATGTGTTCATAGTTGGTGGAAACGCAGTAATTTCATCAACTGTTGAAAATCAGATTAAGGAAATTGGAATTAACGTAACACGTTTGGCTGGTAACGATCAATATGATACCGCTATAGAAATTGCTAAACAATTAGGGACTATTCAAAAGGTGTCGGTGGTAACTGGTGGTGACTTTACCGATGCTTTATCCATCGCCTCTGTGAGTGCCATAAATAATTCGCCAATTATATTAGTACCCAAGGATTACTTACCAGAGAGTGTGAAATCCTATTTAAACTCAAACATTATTACAAATTCCTACATTGTAGGGGGTACTGGGTTAATTAGTGATTCCGTCGCAAGCGAATTTCCGAATGCTGAAAGGATATCAGGTACTGAAAAATATGATACAAACATTGCGGTTTTAAAAAGGTTTGATGTTAATTATGATTCGAAAACTGTTTTTATTGCTACAGGCAATGGTTTTGCTGATGCTTTATCAGGAACGGCATATGCGTCCAAGGTTTCTGCACCAATTATTTTATTAAGTAATACTCCGTCAGAAACTACAAAAAGCTATTACAAACAAAGATTAACTAAGGCTAACAATGTTTATGTCTTTGGGGGAACAGGAATTATTCCTGATAGTGTGATACAGGGGTTAACTACCATTGCTCCTACTGTTATTCCTACTACTCCAGTGATTGATCCAACAACACCATCATCGCTTGCAAATCCATACCCATTAAATATTTCTCAAACTATTGTTGTAAAAGATTATTCGGATGATTATACTGCTCAAGTAACGGTAAAACAAATTATTAGAGGGCAAGAAGCATGGACAATGATAAATGAAAGAAACAGGTTTAATAGTAAACCAAAAGAGGGATATGAATATATTCTAGCAAAAATTAGCGTTAAATTATTAGATATTGCTGGGGGTAAGGCATTAGACTTAAATGGAAATTTTGATTTTGAACTTGTGTCACAAAATGGTAAAACATATGATAGTACTTCTGTCGTTAACCCTGACCCAGACTTAGATTCAAGTCTCTATAAAGGAGCATTTAGTGAGGGATGGTCTGCATTTTTAGTCAAGACTGATGATACTAAACCAGTCCTTTCTTATGGCACTAAGTATGATGGCTCAGGTGGAATTTGGTTTAGGGCATATAATGAAGGGGTAGATACTACCCCTACACCTGAAATTACACCTGAAATTACACCTGAAGTTACACCTGAAACTGATACTTCTCATAGTCCACAAGATGTTATAGACGTTTTGCAGGACAAATATTCCACATTGGAAACCCCTATCGGCACATTGAATTTCACATATTCATTTTTGGAGAATGACCATGACACTTTACCGTACGATTATTCAATCAAGACTGATTGGAGCGGATTTGCACCTTACGACTTAGATCACTCAATAAAAATTAGCGACTCTGATAAAGCAAAGACTAAAGAATTATTGAGAGGACTACAGAAGAATGTAGCTCAAGAGGCAATTAAGCTAACGCCAAATAAAAAGATAGCAGGTGGTTTTTATCATGGATTTTATGAATACCCTAATTTGCGAGTAGGGTATAAAGCTATTCGATTCCTATCATGGATTAATTTTAATTTTAATGCGAGTGCATATGATTATAAAAGTACAAAGGTTAATAATTTCCAGTGGTCTACTTCTGGCGATAATTTTAAATGGTAACCTTTATGAAAATATGCTAAATTTTTAGTTAAGTTCATTGAAATATATTAAGGTGTAACCGTTTTGGCTACACCTTTTTTGTTTGAAATAATGTATTTTTGCGTTTCTACAGCACCTCTGACGGGTTGGAATTTACTAGGTGCTTTTTTAGTGCTTGAAATAATCAGAAAAGAAATAGTTGTAAATAATCATAATTTGATTGTCGAATCGTGCGATAAATATTTTGAAAAATTAGAAGGATTTAACACTTTATCTGGTGAATTCTCCTAACTTAGAAAGGTGATGATATCGTGAGCGATGATTTAACAAAAAAGAGACCACAGGATTCTTCTAAAATTAGTACTACTGAGGATTGGGAAGTTGATTACTGGACTAAAACTTTGGGTTGTACTACGCAGGAATTAATCAATGCGGTTAAAGCAGTTGGTAATTTAGTTGTTGACGTGAAAAAACATTTAGGGAAGTAATTTATTGAGAGCTACTGATGAGGTGGCTCTCAATAAATTACTTTTTAACAACCTTAAATAGTTCTTTGCGTTTTTTATAGATTTCAACTTCGTAATAGTTGAAGAAGCTAAATATAAGTATTAATTGGGGGGATAAACCAAATGTTGGAGGAGCGTTTGAGCAAGTTATATGATCAATTTAAAGGGCTACCAAGTCAATCGCCGATTGTTAGAAACAACCAGAGAAATGATGCTTTCGTAGTGCTAACCTCAGAGATTCTGTTTAATAAAGATGACAGTGACAGAAAACAGTTCGATGTTGACGATTTAACTTATTTAACTTCATTTGTTGTTCCTCCGCCAGATAACGGTATAGATATATTTTATGAGGAAGAGGACTGTGATGAGGCTTACTACCATATTGTACAAGTAAAGAATACCTCGTTGGCACCTCACGAAATTGAAAGTTGTTTTGCGGTAATGAAACGTGTGATAAAGAGCTATTTAAAAGATTCGAAACTGGTTAATGATAACTTGAAAAGTATTATTTCTAATACAAAGTTTAGCACCAATTATCTAGAAAATTGTACATATTACGTAGTGCATGCTGGTGATTTGAATTATACTAGACAACTTCGAAAAGATGAAAAAATAATAACTAAAACTGATTTAGAAACCTTGGCTAGTAGCCTTCCTGATTTTTGCGTTCCTAAAGAGATTTTGGGTGCTGATATGTTTAATAATTTTTTACTGTATCACCATGAAAGTGATAAGTCTAATGAAAATAAAAAACCTGATGCGTATATGTGTAATTTAAATGGATATGATCTTGCTAGACTTAGTAATAAATATTCGAGTACTGAGGTAGGTCGAAATATATTATTTGGTCAAAATCTTAGAGATTCTTTGGCTAAAAAATCTAAAACATATGAATCAATGTTTAAAACTATTGACGAGGAACCAGAAATGTTTTGGTATTACAATAATGGTATTTCTATTATTGCAGAAATAATATCAATGGAAACAATATCAGATGAGACAGTTGGAAGCGACCAGGAATTTGCGGTTTTGAAGAAGTTTTCAATTGTAAATGGAGCACAGACGACTAGTACTTTAGGGGCATATCTTAGAGAAGCAGAAATTAATAATCAGAAAGATAAAATAGAAAAATTAAAACAAGTTCATGTATTAGCGCGTATGGTCGAAATTAAAAAGAATAAAAAACTAAGGCAAGATATTGCTATTTACAATAACACCCAAAACCCTATTTCTAGCAGAGATATGGTATCTAACAAAGAGGAACAAATTTATTTGAATGAATGGCTTGCTAAAGGAGATGAGCCTAGAATTTTTGTAGAAATAAGACGTGGTTCTAAACGACCTAGTAACCATTACTTTTATCCTCATCGAATAATTACTAATGAGGTACTTGCTCAATATGCTTATTCTGCATTTTTAAAATCGCCTTACAAAGCAAAGGATAAAAAGAAAACCCTGTTCAATAAAGATGCTTCTGAGTCTGAGTGGACACTTAATGAAGATTATCACAAGATTTTCAACATTAGCGAGAAGGACAGCGCAAAAGGGGTGTTATTTAAAAAAAATAAGCATGAAATAGATGAGTTGCTATTTATTGCTTATTTACACAAAGACGCAAATAAGTATTTGCGATTAACATATAAAGAACGAGTTGAGAATCTTATGTTGAAGATGGAAGCTACAAGTGATCAAGACGATAAGGAAACCTTACAAGGTAAAATCTTACGTTTAAATCGTTTAATAGAAATAAGTAATGTTTGTTTATTCTACAATATTGCTCTGTACTATGAACTAAAATCTGAGTTTGATATTAATGAAATGTCAAATAAAGTATTTAAATTTAATGAGTATTACAGTGACAAAGATTATCGACATTCTCTAATTACATTATTTGTGAAACTGTTTCTTGAGCGTACAATAGAAATTATTCGTAATAGATCAGAAGACTCGAACGTTACTAACTGGATAAGGTCTCAAAAGAACGAAAAAATATTTATGGATACATTACGTGACAATTTAGCTCTTAAAACTGATTACAATGATGAGTATAGAGAGTTTATAAACAAGATGAAAAGATAATCAAAAACCCTAATAGGAAGTTCTAAGCTCTTTGTTGATTATTAGAATGACATAAAAAGGTATCACTGGGAGAATTGCATCCTTGTGATATCTTTTATAATTGTTGCAACCTATATGTGTATGCTAATATATCAACAAATATGTTGACATTTTCTACAATATAATGTTATAATTACCATATCATAAAGCTTCTTATTTAGTAAATAATGTATATTTCAAATTGCACAATGATTTTTGATATAATGAAATCGAGAATGGAAGGATTGATTTAGATATGGTAATAAAAAATAAGTTAAAAGAGATATTGTCCGAGAGAGGAATAAAACAAACATGGTTGGCTGAAAAAGCAGAATTAGACAGAAGCACACTGAGTTCTATTGTTGCTAATAAACATAGTACAAGCTTAGAGGCTGCTATGAAGATATCGAAGGCATTGAATTTGGACATAAATGATATTTTCGAAATGGTAGATGAATAGGTAAAACAATTATATGATATTTAATAATTTATGTTGACATTTCCAACACAAACCCCTATACTAAGATTAAGGCAAACAAACACACGGCCTTACAATTTTAGTGAGAGGGGTTTTTATTTATGGAAAAAGTTTACTGCATTAAGGATACAAATGGACGATTTGGTGGAAAACTTGGTATTTACTCAAATTCAATGATCAAACGCAATGCTGATTGGAAATGGGACTACTACTCCACTGAAATCCCACAGACAGTAGTAATTAATGGCAAAGAAGATGTTGAACTTAAAATCCAGAAACTTAGAGAATTAAATTTGCTTGCAAAATATGATCTTGAGTGGGAGGTAGTAGAACTAACTCAAACTCAGTGGATGGACATTATTGAAGACTGTAATCAAAAATATATGGCATTAGGCAAAGACCCTATGATGGTAAGTCATTATACTTCTTCTATTGAAATGAAGGAAATTGAGAAGGGTTGTATATGCAAACATCGAAAAGCGGTTAGAGAAATATATCGAAGATACAAGAGTGGTATGCTTTTGAAAAAGCAGGTGGCCTAATATGGCAGCTAAAATCATAAATTTTCCATCCATCCTTGATAACGAAATCCGGCTTGCATCTGCAACACACTGGACTCCAGTAGAAGATTATGGTTTCATGTTTAGTGCAAATCAACCGTACTTGCTTCAAAAAAATGAATGGACAGAAGAGTTTTTTGTCCAGGATAATCAGGGTAGACAAAATTATTCATTTTATCTTGTCAAAGGTGATTTTGTTAATATGAAAGTTAAAAATGGGCAAAGAAAAAAGAGTTTGCAGTTCGAGCTACAAACTCTTGTTAGAAAAATATTTGCAATTTGATATTATCAGGATGGAGGGGAGGTGTCAAGGGTCGTCTCTTCCCTCTATCCGACATCCAATATAAGTTAGGAAATCATATTGCCCTAATAAACTGTTGGGGGCCCACATCCTTTTAAACCTGTGTAATAATAATCAATATTTTTGTTGACAGAAGTCTACGCAAATGGTATTATATTCTTGTAGACAGAAGTAAACATGAAAACAGGTGATGGTTTTGGTATTAAAGGAACTAAGGAAAATTTATAGAATCACCATGCAAGAGTTAGCCGATGCCATATCAGTAAGCAAACAGTTGATAGGACAAATCGAGAAAGGGAATAGGGTAATTACAGATGACGTATTAAATAAACTGGTAGAATACTTTGGGCTTAATAAGCAAATTACAAAGGATTACAGGGCTTTCTTAACTAAAGATGCTATGGACCAAATTGAAATTCATAAAATAAATCTCAGAAAAATTGAAAAAGAAGCTGAGGATATTGAATATGAAGATACCGACTACGAAACAGGTGAAAAGTATATTAACCACCACAGCACAATGGATGTAACAGGTTATATTATTGAAAAATATGAACTTAGTAAAGCTGAATTTGTGAAAAAATTCCAAGACAGATTAGGTAGTATTATTGACAAAAGTATGGAAGATCAAGAAGAAAATAATGGATATATATCAGTCGAATATGCCATTTCTTTAGCAGATGAAAAAATTACGTTCTATGATAAACTTCTAAACTTGGATTCGAAAGCTGACCCAATCATATTTCAAAAGATGGTTTGGGCATTAACAATAGCCACCAGTGGAGGGTTCGATTCGGATACTTTTACTAGGAAGTTAGTTAAACTAATTAGCGCGGAATTAGAAAAGAAGAAGAAAGAGCAAGAAGAGACATATAAGTTATGGCAAGAGCTAAATGAAGAAGACAAATAGGGTTGTTAGAAGTAAAGAGTATTTTTAAATTTATTAAGAGGAGTTGTATGTAGTGCTTAGAAGGCCATATGAAAAATCATGGAGTGTACAGAGAATTTGTACAATGATCCAAAAACAAACTATAACCTTCGATTCTGCGCTCCAACGTCCTGTAGGTCAATGGAAAATAGAGGACAAGAGTTTATTGATCGACTCTCTTCTTAGAATGTATATACCTAGTATTTATGCAATACAGAGCAAAAACGAAAATGATAATACCGTATATGACATAATTGACGGTAAACAAAGATTAACAATTATTTCTTCGTTTTTATCTGACGAATGGAAATTGACAAAATTACAGCCAATTCAAGTGGAATCAACAGAAGAAATCTATGACATTTCAGGTAAAAGATTTTCGGAACTCCCCAAAGATGTTCAAGAGGAAATCAATGGGTACATGTTGGACTTTAAACTAATTCTATTGAATGAAAAAGATCATAAGGATAACATTGTAAATGAAATTTTTTACCGCCTAAATAATGGCGTAGCCGTATCTAAGGAGCATCTAGCGTTAGTCAAAGCTAAACCCAATGTTCAAGATTTTGCTCATAGAATTTTGACAGAACACAAGCTATTCACGGACATCGCCCATTTTCCTCCCAGTAGCCTCAAAAAGTCTGGTAGAGAAATGACAGTAATGCAATCCATTCTTTTGGTATCTGGACTTGAATATAAATCCTTTGCAGCAAAAGACGTTGAAAAAGTTTTTGCCGATAACGACATATCAGAAGAAATCCTAGAACTTACAGAACAATCATTCAACGACATTGTAAATACTTTTACAAACCATTCCAAACACGCATCCAAGATTAATATCCCAATCCTATCAAATATTTTAGCCAACACAGCAGATGAAAACAAAGCTGTAATCAGGGAATCAATCCTTAAATACTTCAACACAGATATGGAAAAGGGTGACGATTACAAAAAAAACTGTGGAGCCTCATGCACCAAAAAAGAAAAAGTTAAAGGTCGAATCACGGCTCTTCAAAACATTAGTGAAGTTAAAACATCTAACGTATCCACTCATAGAGTAGTGTAATGAGGGGGGCCAAAACACAATAATGGGTAGACAACAAATCTACGCCTACCCATTGGAAAAAACACCATTTATTTAGTCCCGAAAACATTATTTGACAGTGCTAACCAAGATATGGTACATTTATTGCGAACCAATATATTATTAACCCAAAATTCACCACCCACTTTAGGGTAGTGTAAGATTAAGGCGTTGATAGCCTTTGTTTGTGACGATTTAATTTTCTATGTATTTGGATATTGGGACTTGTTAGCGACAGCGGTCACACACAGGAAGATGAAGTCTCTCGACTGTGACACCCAACTAAATGAGTTACATTGACCAGTTACTAAATGTATTATACATCGAATGTAACAAAAATAATAGATGTTTTAATCAATTTCCATAAAAAAAGTTTGATCTTTGAAAACTGCATAGAGGGCATTTACGATGGAAAGGGGTGAGATATATCTTCCTAATAAGGTATGATCCAGGGTAGCTCAGATAGTCATTGGAGGACTTTAGAGGCATTGATTAGAGTATTGCCATTTCAATTATCTTCTATACTAAGGTGAGAATAATTGATGCCAAGAACTTTATCGAACATAAATAATAAAATTAATTGAAAGAAGGCTATAATAATGAAATTTGAAGAAGCAATGGAGAATCTTAGGGATAGTAAACTGTTGACCAGAGATGAATGGAAGGGGAAAAGAATTCAATTAAAAAACAATCACTTTTACATTTTAAATGAAAATTTTCTTTTAGGTGTTTCTACGGAAAAGTGGGATAAGAATGATGAAGACATTTTGGCTGACGATTGGAAAATAGTTGATCAGAATGATCTTAAGGAGTTTCATTTATCGATTAATGAATTAAAGAATCTTGGAGTAAGTCAAGAGGCCATTGATGAATTCAAGAAGACCTTGCCCCTGCTCGGGCGTCTAAAAGGTACAGAAGTGATAATGGATAAGGATAAATTATCACTTCTGTCTCAAGCAGTACCAAATTCCATAGTAGCAAATTTTAAACCTATTGACTATTCGCACCTCAAAAATTTGAACGGTAAATAGTCTTAATTAAGAATTAGACAGGGGAATTAACCCCTGTCTAACAAACAAATATTAAAACAAATGAAGGGAGGTGAAATTGAAATGGACAAATCTTATCAATCAAGTGATGAGGTAAAATCCTGCTTCATCGTAAGAGCAGGAAAATATCAGTATTTTCGTAATTGTAGACAGAACATAAATACTATCGTTAAAGATGCCAATGTAGTGTCTGAGTTTTCTGATGGGTATAGGGTTAAATTTACTCTTAAAGGGCAAACTGATGAGTTTTCAGGGAACATGTATTTAGATGGCAGCAAAGCGTCATTTAACAGCTATGATGATGTATTTGCTACCGATTTTGTCAGAGATCAAGTAATTGCCATACTTAATAAAAAGGGTACAACCATAACAAATAAAAAATTAAAATAAAAATAATTGGAGGAAGATAATAATGGGATATCAAGAAACGTATTTGAAAATGAACAACAAAAAGAACTTTACTAAAATGGTGGATTTTATTAAATCATGTGGGAGTGAAGTATTTGAAGAGCGTTGTAGTGGGCCAGTGGAGATCATTACTCTGAACAAAACGATAGAGACAGCATGTGGAACATTTAGAAAAGGTCAGCAATTTATCTATCTGGTTGGTGAACGTTATCACCAAAGATGTGCGGAAAACTTCTTTGAGGATATTGAAAATGTACCACAAGGCTTAATTGATAATTCGCAATTTATTTTCACAGAATATTTTCCCTCTGACGATATGTTTGAAAATAACGAAGTGACTAAAATTTGCACTCATGCGGAATTTCCATTTGATGATATTGTAACCTCTGAAATGGTCATGCAACTTGAAAAAGATTTAGAAGATGATTATAAAAAGGAACACGAAATGCTTTGCCCAATCTGTTCTGGAACTGCTTGCAATGAAATACCTAATGGAACTGGCGGTCTAGAAGATTGTAATTTCTATTGTTCATGTGGATGGGAAGAAAATCAAACAGAAATGGGAGGAAGATAAGATGACAATGGCAGCGCAGAACATAAATAAATTAGAAATTGCGACCACTGAAGAATTATTGGAAATACTATCTAATTTTACAGTGAAGGAAATTGAGTTTCTAATTGAATACCATAATGCACTTGGCACGATTAATAACATAGAAAAAATAATGAAAATTAAAAAGCGTGAAGAAGCAATCTGCGGATTAACATGGGCAACATTTAGTTATATGCTCGAATCTATCCATAAAGAAAGTATTGTTGAAGACTTTAGCAAAAAAAATATAAGTGAAAAGGATTTTTTCTTACTTACAATTGCAATCTGTGAGGAGAATCAAGAGATAGCATCTTATATAAAAACTCCTTATGGATGCTAGTGTTAGCGTATATAGTCCAAAAGAATTTCTTTAGGACTTGTACAAAATTTAATTAAGAGGGGAGGTATAGAAATGAACATGAATTTTACACCAAAAATGCCATCGTTTGAGACTCAAAGCGATTGTATTAACTTATCCTTTTGTGAACAACAAAACATCACAACAGCCGATTGCATGAGAGGAGCACATCCTACAAAGAGATGTACTCAAGGAGATTTTGCTCAAATCAAAATTCTTTCAAAGATTCTGGATCGACTCGAAAACTAATTAAGATAATCTTTAAGTTGAGTTAGATTTATTAAAAAGATTATCAAACTTTTGAAACCGTCAAAAAAATAAAAGAGGCACAGACTCAGAACTTTGCCTCTGGTCCCAACAAACATAAAATAAAATTAATTAAAAGAAAGAAGGATATAAAAATGATGTTAGCAGTACAAAAAGAGAGAGATATTCTATATTTTGCTAAAAATAAGGTGAAAGAGCTTAGGAACCTACTTAGCTCAAAGGAGGTACAAAACAAATACAAAATTAATGCGGATTGCTTGGAGTGGGATCAATATAAGGTCAATATAAATAACTTTACAATTAGATATCGAGAGATTTCCGCAGATATAATTACGATACCTATCATCAAAAATAATGTAAAAAATTTACATAAATTTAAAATGGCAATCGAGGATATTTCTAGAGAACATAGGTGCTCATTATACGTGCAGGATGTTCATGAGTGGGATGGTGAAGTAGACACTGATTGCTTTTTGCGACTCAGTAGCCCTTCTATAAATAGAAATCTCCAAGTGTTGAGACTGATGTCTTATCAAGAATCAGAGAAAATAAACTCTTTGATGTTTAAGGTAAATAACGCCAAGGAAAAATCATTTCTGGCGCATTTTCAAAATATTCAGGAATTACTCAGATTAGGTGTCGATGTAATGCTTGACCTATCCTATAAAAAGGAAAATGTAGTTGGAAGGGTCAAGAGAATGGATGCTGAGGATATTGAATTGTTGGTCCAATGTCAGCCGGAACTCATAACCATCTCCACTATTCAACTCAAAGATCCTTGGATTATCAATTCTATTGAAGGTGAAACTCCTGTGAATTGGATGTTCGCCAAAAAAAATACGCTTAGTAAAGAAATGAATGAATTTATGGACTCTGTAGGGTGGTAAATCATCTAGGTTAAGAGCAAATAGTAAGGGTGGTTTATATTATCACCCTTACTATTCAAAACGCTTAGAAGGGCAATAATTAAGCGTTTTCCACCTTAAAATAATAAAAGAGAGAAGGAAAATAATAAATGTTTGAAAATGTTTTCGATTTTCGTCTACAACAAAAGAGATATGAGGGAGCTATTGCAGCCAAAAATGGAGATTACAGCAAATACAAATTTAAATTCGATGCCGGAGAACTAAAGGCGCAAGATACTGAGATAATTTTAGTGCTTCTGACAGTGGTACAGACGATTCCCTGGGATGTTGTTCAAAATCAGATTCGTGGTGCAATCCAACATCATCAATTGCAAGAAATGCTGATTCAAGACGTACTCATGGAGGCCAATGAGGTGTTTTTCGATAAATATACAATTGCCAAGACCATGAAAAATATTTATCGAATTGATGAGGCAGAACTCGTAAAATCATTTACCCAAATTGCAAATGAAATTAGTTACTAGGATATGGGTCATGTCTTGAACTAGTAAAAATCATAGCATCTGGAACCCTTGCTATATAAGGGTTTCAGATGTTCTAAATCGCATAATAATGAATTATAAGGGCTAGGTTGAACGCAAATAGTTCTATGATATGATTGGGCATTCTTGTTACTACGAGGGCTTAGAGGGCGTTTAAATGCCAAGAAATGATGGTTAGAGTCCATATGATAGAGAAATAAATAATTTGGAGGAAAATAAGATGAATAGATTAGAATTTAAGGAAAAAATCATAAATCGTATAGTGTTCAGATCAAAAGTTTCAAATCAAGACGCTGTGAACTCAATTAAGAGAAGAACAATGGATGAGCTAATGATTTATTATGTCATCATCAGGGAAGAACCTGAAACACTTAGAGAATATCACAATAGCTTTGCTTGGATTCGAAAATATTGTAAACCATTGTTGAAGATGAGAGCAGACGCAGATAAAGATTTAAGGGAAATAAAAGAGGAATATAATAAATTCGTCAGATACACTGGGGCGAAAAACATATCAGATTTAACTCCAGAACAATATAAAATATACAAATTATGTGTAGAGACAATGGATAAGCAGGAAGCTCAAGTTAAAACGCTTGAATCGCTGATTATGATGTACAACACAAAATTAGAAAGAATCTGTGATTTCTACGACAAACACAACCTGCCTTTCCATGACTTCTGCCAACTTATCAATATGAGTGAATCAGTTGCTAGGTTAAACATCAGAGAAGAGGAAGACGATGATGATTCAACAGAAAAACAAAGACACTATAGATATCTATTCCAAGGCGTAGAGTCAGACAGAAGTGACCCTGACTGGAAACGAAACAAAAGCAATGGAATGCCTTGCTTCAAATTGATTTCTAAGAGCATAAGGATGCTTATTAATGGTAATGCAGAGGCAAAGGAGAAAGTTCGTAATTACCTTATGGACAATATGGGGTTGGCTGCTGGAGCAATCACAATCAAACAGGATGAGGAAGGCAATTTGGTGGCTGAGAAGTATTACCCAAAATTGAGGGCAGTAAGTACAAAATAGGCCATATCCGATACCATATGAGACTAATTCGCAGATAGAGAAAAATAATAATAAGAGGAGAAATGATGATATGAAGATTGACCAATATAGGATTTATAAATTAAGTACATTTGACTTATTTACTGAGGAGGAAAATCATGAATATGACCTAATTAAAAAAGATTCAAAACGCAGATTAAAAGAATTAAATCCAATAATTTCAAAAAATACTGCACAGAGAGTTGTACGAAAAAGTGCTTTGAATCCAAATAATGAAATAGCATTATTTGACGGTGATCTACTTAGATTGGTTAGAACTGATGATATTAAATATAGTTTAATTGATAACGTAGTTTTTATAGAAGTTTATCATAATGAGATATTGGAACAGGTTCTTGAACGTGGATTTAGAAGTGCCTCTGGAAAAGAATTTGTATTTTTTACTGCAAGTGCCGCGCAGACTAGGGATGAAGTCGTTACATTCATTTCCAAGGAAGCATTAGATAAAAATCGAAGTAATATAATGTGTGGATTGACTGAGAAGCGTATTAACGAAAGTAAGTATCAAGGTATCAATTTGGGTAAATATCTGAACTATATTAGTTTGGTAATGTCTTCGAGCCTACCTATAGATATTGATATTGATAGGGTAATCGTTGTTCCTGACCTTTCAACACAAATAGTTAAAGAAGTGGAATGCATTGATACAGAAACATTAAAAAGTGAAATTAAGGTTATGCCAGTAATCATTGAAAATACAGATGGAGCAGGTATGTTTATACCAGGACTATTGCCAAGTTCTTGCCAAATTAGGGGCAGGTGGATCAAAGGCGCGATCTTCCCATTCGACTTCCGTAAATTTGCGGATGAGGTTGCACATAACAAAATAGTTGTTGACATTTATAATGAGCCACATAACATCGAAGAAGAAAATATTCAGTTGATTTTATCAGCATCACAATTCAAAATGTGGAAATATTATGATAACTGGAATGAGTATAAGGATCATTTTAAAGCTAATAATTTGCAATTCTCCATCACGGCTACAGCTAATAAACCAAAAGCACAAACTAGATTGGCATATCAATTTTTACAAACTTTAAATATGACAGATGAAAATATTGAATTACTTTGTGCAGATAGTATTAAGAAGATTAAGGATCTACATAATAATGCTGAAGAAATGAAGAAGATACTAGGAGCCATTGTAGACAATGAACATTTGAAACCATTGCAAGAAGCAATATTGATGTACCCTGATTTGCTCAAGGATAAACACATCCAATCACAAATCGAGCAGACTGTTGTGAGTTATAGACAAAGGGCGATGGCTGGTAAGGTACTGTGTGATGGGTTCTATTCTTACATTTGTCCAGACCTATATTCCTACTGCCAGAAGTTGTTTGAAGGCACAAAAGAGCCTTTAGGATTGATAGGAGATGGGGAAGTATATAACGCCCATTTTAGTAATTCAGAGATAAAACAGGTAGATCTATTAAGAAGCCCCCATTTGAGTAATGAGCATTGTTTACGCACGTTAAATAAAAGCGAAATATGTAAGGAATGGTTTATAGGGAACGATACAGTAGTGAGTATCCATGATCTGAGTAGTAAGATTTTGATGAATGACTGGGACGGAGATGAGTGTTTGATCACATCGTCCAATCCGATCATTGAGTCGATTAGACCTACAGTACCTTTAGTTTATGAAATGTTTAAAGCTACAGAGCAGCAGATTAATAACAAGAATATATATGATACGTTAATACGTGGATTTGATTCCAATTGTATTGGAGACATTAGTAATGCACTCACGAAAGAATGGAATATTGATGACCCTGACCAAGAAATAATTAAGATTTTAACCTGTTTTAATAATTTTACGATAGACTACCCGAAAACTGGTAAAAACATAACCTTAACATCTGAGATGCAAGAAAAGTTTAATGCGCTTAAAGGTAAAAAAAATCCATACTTTTTCAAGTATGCCAAAAAGAAAAAAGAAAAGAATTGCCAGGAAATTAATGGGAGCGTAGTAAATAGAATTAGCCAACATATTAAATCTAACACAAATAACATAAGGTATAAGCCATTAAATAAATGGATGATATCAGTGAATTCTAAAGTTAAGTTTAAAGTAAGGAGAGATTTGCCAAAGTATAAAAATTTCTTAAAACAAGCTTTAAAGAAAAAACGATCAAAATTGAAGAAGAGAAAGGAGAGTAGATGTTTTAATTGGGCGATATTGACAAATGATGATATAAGATATCAAGTGAGACGAGGTGCGACTCGATATGGAAAACTGGAGCAAGCATTATTCAATTATAATAATAAGATCAAGTATCTAAATCAAAAGATATCTAAGTTAAAGAAAGATGATGAAGATTTTAAGACAAAATTTGATATAGCTTATCAATATTGTAAAGACGAGATGCTTAGAATTTATAACGGAAAGATATACTCATTGGTCAATGCACTCGTTGATATTGAATACTGTCAAGATTATAGAAGAGGAAAAAGCAAAAATATACTTTGGAATTGTTTTGGAGATATTCTAGTTAAAAACATTAAACGCAATACTGAAAGTGGTATCGAAGTAAGGAGCAGACCTAGGTTAGCATACTCCACTAAAAACAAGGAACAGTATGCAATAGTCAAAAATAAATTAGACTTAATGGCAATACCACTTGCGGCAGATATTTCAATTAATGATATGGAGAAGATAGATTCCTTCAAGCCGAAGAATAAGAATGACAGATTAATATTCTATATTGTGACGTGTTTGTGTAAAGCGTTTAAGGATAATAAGCTCATACTAAGCAAAAGTAGAAAATCTAAACTAAATGCAAATAGAATAAATGCCATGGCTGGGACCAAAACATTCTCAACAGCAATCAAGAGATTAGCGAATGATGGGTTAATCACACTTACTAATGATAAAAATAAAACAACAATCCAGCTAGTAACCTTAAATCATGATGAAATTGCTTTTAAAGTGGAAAATGTTTGGAGAGCTATGTTTTATCTGGATAAACACAAGGGTAAAGTTGTAGGCGTATGTGAGATATGCGGCGATGAATACATCAAAAAAGGCAATACAAAAACATGCGGAGATAAGTGTAAGAAGGAATTGGAAAGAAGAAACAAGAAAGAAACTTACAAAAAGTCCAAGAATAACATTGACGTATTAGCTAATTAGGAGTATAATATTTGACCTGTGTAAATTAGTGGTTTTGCCATTTTTTACACAATGTTCAAAAACTGCTTGTAGAGTGTACTTTTTAGGGGGTACACTCTACTAATTTACAAAAATCTAGAACTTTATATAGGGGGAAGAGACATTTTCGTAATAATCCCTACACGAAAATATTAATAAAAAGGAGTGGTAATGAAGCTAATGCTGTCCAATGAAAATGTTAAAGACAAACTTTTAGTTTACATAAAAGAATATGGCGTGATGCAATCTCATATTGCGAAAATCTGTAAATGTAGTTCTCCGAGCATATCTTTATTCCTTAAGGGAATGCGTGATTTGTCTCAAGATAAGTTAGCGATTATAGTAAAACAGATAGATAGATAGTGTCATTTTATAAGGATAAAGTGAAATAAAGGAGATAAAAGGAAGTGAGAAACATAGAAAATTTCAACTCTTATTCTAAAATATTAGAAGAAATTCAAACAAGAAATCCTGATTGGGATTGGGAACAAATGAATAATGCTGATAGAGCAATAGTTAAGGCATTCGTTATTCAAGTCATAAAGGACTTCGAGGATTACGCTCAAAAAATTGAACAATGGGAAAATTATTATGGAAAAGTTGAGAATGATATAGTTTTACATTAAAAAGGAGATTGAATAATATGGAAGATATTGCTGAAGGACTTGTGGAGGAAAAGGGTAAAAAGAAAAAGGCAACTGCTGAAGATAAATTGAAGATTCTCATGGAAGAACAGTATGAACGCATAGAGCAAATGATGGAAGAAAAATTCAAAAAGTTGGATAAATTGATTGACGAGAAATTAGATCATAGTCAATATCGTCAGTACAATTCGCTAAAGGCAGAGCTACGGCGTTGGTACACTGGATACTATAATTATTAAAATATTGGTGCAAAAGGAACGTGAAAACAAGCTCTCCTTAATTTATGGGGTTAATAAATAAATAAATTAAAAAGGACGTGAAAATAAATGGAAGAAAAATATACTTATACTTGTTCAGATTCAAATTTTAGTGCTTATTTACAATATCTTGGTTATGAATATGAGATTAAATTAGTTGAAAGTGAAAACAAAAGGCCAAAGATAGTTTTCTTATTTGAGGGAGATTCTTCAAAGGAGTTTAATGATATCTATAAAAGTTATAGGTTTGATGAAATAAAATTAAATCTTTCTAAATTCATACAGTATAAGGATGAAACTTTTAGAATCGTTAGAGAAAGACTTAATGAGCATTATGACAACTTAAAATATTTGGCTTAATGCCAGTGATATTACCATTATACTATTTCTTTTCAATCACACTTCACTATTTGCGGTCAGCGAGTCAATGCAAGGCTCGTTGATCCATTCTTTTTAGTGAAAGTAAGTGATATCCCATTTAAGGAGGTGAGCAAATAAATGAAAACGACAGAACAAGAAGGAATTGATCTTGAGGATTTTGAGTATGTGGAAGATGAAAATGGAGTTGGCATGTTTTATAAGGTTAACAAGGGAGACAAATAGAAAGTTGATATGATTCAACTAACAAAAGTGAGGATTAGAAGGAAACGCTATAACGGAAAACAGTAAAAATAAATGTAAGGAAGAGAAGATTTATGTGTCAATAATTTACAAATAAATAGTGAAGCAGAATATCATCCTTCCTGCATTGGAAAGCAGGGAAATACATGTGAAAGTAGCAGAAAAATTAACCAATGACAATATACAAATAGATTTTCAGTGTTTTAATGCTCTTGCTGAAGATATAAATAAAAATATTAAACTACCAGATAAAGTACCTAATGAACTTCCTGAAATCGGAAGACCATATTACAAAAAAGAGAAAAAGACAGTCAAACTCAGCCTCAGATGGGTCTCAGATACTATCGGAGATTCTTATAAGAATTGGAAGTTGGGTTGCACAGTAATTATCGAAGCTCAAACTGGAACAGGTAAGACATGGTTCGTCAAGAATGTTCTGATTGATTATCTTGGAGCAGGTGAGAGATTATTATTTGTATGCAATAGGATTTTTTTGAAAAGACAATTGAAGATTGATTTACTCAATAAATATGGTTTGCCAATCCCTATGAAAAAAAATAAAAAAGGCATTGAAAAAATAGATATGGATGCCTTAGACAACATAACCACAATAAACCATATTACAATTACAAGTTATCAGGCAATTCAACATGCAGCTTTAGATGAAAAATATGACGGTAAATTATTTGACCTAAAGTTATTTACTTATGTCATCATGGATGAATGTCACTATATCATGGCTGATGCAGGATTTGTAAATGATTGTAAATTTGCTTATGAAAAACTTATTCGAGATCATAGTATTAATACTATTAAGATATTTATTTCTGCCACGATAGACGAAGTCAAAGAGCCAATTATTAGGTGTGCTGAAAAGGGTATTGGCATACGACCAAAAATCCATGAATATACAACTGGAATAGATTATAGTTATCTTAACCCCATATATTTTGAAAATAATTGGACTGATATAATTAATACTATCAAAAATGACCAGACAGATGAAAAATGGCTTATTTTTATTACTGATATAAAAAAAGATGGCGAAAAGATACTTAACGCATTGGGTAAAGATAATTGCAGCATCATTAAGGCAAGGAGTAAATCGGATGAACTTGATTCAATTATTAGTTCTAGTAAATTCAATAATAAAGTTCTAATTTGTACAAAAGCAATGGATAATGGGATCAATATTGCTGATGATGCAGTAAAAAATATTGTTATCATGGCATGGGACAAAATTACATTTATTCAGGAGCTTGGAAGGGTTAGAGTTGATATCTCAAAAGAGGTCGAAGTAATAAATCTATACATCCCAACCAGAATGAAAAAGAGTTTTTTGACAAAATTAAAATTGCATTTACAAAAGCAAGCAGAAATTGATTTACTAGGTTCTGATAGAAGAGCCTTTAATAAAAAATATGACAACAAAATTAAAAAACTTGGTGAGATGGAGGACATTTTCTTTAGAAATCTGGCAGATGGCGAATGGAAGGTAAATCCAATTGGTTATGCAAGGTTAATGAAGGATACTACTTTTGCTCAATATATGGTTAATCGGTTTGATCGCCTTGGTAAATTTACATATGTTCAGGAGCAATTAAAGTGGCTCAATTTAAGAGAAACATTTGATCCAGCTAGTTTAATGGAAAATGTGATATTAGATGCAGTCATTATGGGATTAGAGGATTATCTAGATAGCATTGTCGGTAATGTTATGTTACAGGCAAAAGATAGGGAAGAATTAATTGAAACGATGCATCTTATTGATCCTCACCATTCCAATGTTAAGAAAGGCAAAGTTAAACTATTGAAAAGCATTGATACTTTGAATGGTTATCTTAATGAGATAAATAGTCAATTTCGAATTAAACATTTTGAAACTAGTAGAATGATTGAAGAGAAAAAGAAGAATTTTAAGGATGCTTGGAAAATTCAAAGATTATCAGATGAATAACCTTCTACCCCCCTAAAATGTGAAAAATCTAATTATTAGATTAATCACAAAATAGGGGGGTAGAGAAAAGAAAAAGAGATTCAAAAATTAATCCTGGCGTCCCGCAGGACGACAGAAAAGGCGTCGTAGGAACGACAAGACCCTCCTGCTCCAGTCGTTCCTATGACATGTCACAAGGTAATAAAACTGCATGTCCTTGCAGGAGGCTTTTCATTCCAGTAATTTTGTGCCAAAATTCCTTCCATGGATTTGATAACTAAATTTTAATGTTCAGAATTGATAATTTGAATTTGTTTCAATTAAAGTCAAAATTAAATTCGTTAAAATATTTTGGCTTTTAGTTTAATTAACTTTTGAATTTTACTTTTGGAGGGCTTGCCCGAACAAAATAAAAACAAAATTAATTGAATTAGAAACAAGAATTTTTAACAATAGGTTCACAGTAATCAAATATGAGGCTACAGGATTGGCTAGAATCGCTTCGAATGCTATGAGTGGTGTAATTGTACCATGTTGGCATTGAACGATTGTAGTCCTTTTTGTGTCCAGAAATAAGAATGAAAGAGGTAATAAATATGAGTATTGAAGATAAATTTTTTGATCAAGGTGTTACCATGACTAGCAAATTTCGTGTTTTTGTCGATGATGAGAATTCCTTAGTATTAGAAAATTTGAAAACAGGAGAGAAAGAAGTTGTTGATCCAGATGTTTGTTTCCTAGAATTTGAGTCGAACTTTCGAGTGGCTGCTTTGACCAGATGGCATGATGGTTCAAATATGAGAAGAGTGAGTAATTAAAAATAAGGGGAGTTAAAATAGATGAGTTTTGAATTAAGGGATTATCAAAAGGAATGTGTAGACTTAATTGAGTCAATGGAAGAAGGGGATCACAAATTAATAGCTTTGCCAACAGCAAGTGGAAAAACTCAAATATTTAGTTCTGTTGCTGCCAATGCTAAAGGAAAAGTTTTGATTATTGTTCCAAGCAAGGAATTGAGAATCCAGGCACTCGAAAAACTCCAAAAAATAGATCCAAATTGTGATGTTGGATCAGTCCAGGGAGCATTAGATGAGATAGAGAAAGACAAGAAAATTTTAGTTTGTACCAGGCAGTCGTTAGCACATCCAAAATCAGACAGAATTGAGCGTATGTTAAAAAATGGTGATTTTGAATACTGTGTGATTGATGAAGTACATATGGGAATTGATCAAATTTCTTTAATCCTCTCCAAATTGAATAAAGACATTAAGATATGCGGGTTCACGGCTACCCCATACTCAGAAAAATTGAAAGATATTTTTGATGAAGTTTCATATGGGAAATCAATCCTTGAAATGATTAAAAGTGGTTATCTCTGCGAGCCAAGAGCCTACCAAATACAAACAGACCAAGACATTAGTAATGTTAAAACTATAGCAGGAGAATTTAATCAGAAATCGCTTCAGGATGAAATTGATACTCCAGAAAGAAATATGCAAATTGTTGATGCTTGGAAGAAATATGCAAGTGATAGAAAACATACAGTCATTTTCACGGCGGGAATCGAGCATTCAAATAATATTATGGATGCTTTTGTTTCTGATGGGATTAAATGTAAAACAATAAATAGTAAAACGGATAAAGATGATAGGGTTCAAATATTGGATGATTTTGCTAAAGGTTTATTTCCCGTGATAACGAATTGTAATATTCTTACAGTTGGTTGGGATATGGAATCTTGTGATTGCCTCATTTTAGCCTCTCCAACTAAGAGTAAGACACGTTATGTCCAGATGATTGGAAGATCTCTTAGAATCCATCCTAGCAAGTCTGATGCCTTAATTTTAGACATGAAGGACACTATTAAGACGCATGATCTCATGAGTATTGAGGATGTCTTTGGGGTTCAGATGAATCATGGGGAAAATATTGCTGAAGCGAAAGAAAGATCCGATAAAGAAGAAATCATTGAGAAACAGAAAGCAGAAGATGAGTTAATCAGAGAGCAAGAGCTATATGCTGAAGAGGTTGCTTTATTCAATGCTAATCTAGGGAATACGCTAAATGAAACATCATCGTATGACTGGTGGAGAGTTGAAAATGGAACCTATGCACTTTCAATAAGTACAGATTTTCACTATGTCATTGAGAAAAATGCAGATGAATTTTATGTCTATGAAATTAACTCCTTGAAAGATCATAATTCTATTGAGTTGGTGAATTCGGGTTCAAGTGCCATAGATATGATTGATTTTATTGAAAATGAAATGATTAGCAAAATCACTTCCTACATGTTGAAAAATACGCCTTGGAAATTTGCTGATGCTACTCCTGCACAATTGAGAGCAATAAAATGGGGAAATGTTGAAAATAAATGGGATTGTCATGTCTATTTTAGTAACTGGAAGGTTCGTCAGATTTTGAAGGCAAATAGATAGAAAATAATAAATAAGAGGTACATAAACAGATGGGAAAAATAGTAACAAAGATTCATGAATTAATCGAACGCTATTCGAGTGCTATTCGTAAAAAGCTAGGTATAGCAATGGTTTCAGCTAGTTAGAGGGGCATTATTAGTGTAATTTATTGAAGTATGATCGCTAAAGGCTTAATTTAACAAGCTTTTAGCGAAGAATGCATGGATTAAATTCGATAAGAACAATGAGACATACTTAACAAAGAGGAGGTGGTAAGAATGGAAATTGATGCACAAAAACAATTGGCAATTGATATGCTTTTATTAGGCGAGAGTAAGATTAATGTTGCTAAAAAGGTTGGAGTAGAAAGAAATACTATTTATTCTTGGGTAAAAGATCCTGATTTTAAGGCTACGATGGATGCGCAACGCAGTGATCTAGTTATTCAAGCAGATAGCTACATGACTTCAAAATTAAAAACATATGTTGAAAAATTAGATGATATTGCATTGAATGGCAAGGATAAAAGGATTCAAGCTCAAGTGCTAATGTACTTGACTGATAGAGTTTTAGGTAAGGCAACTACAAAGGTAGAAAATAAATCAGCAGATGAAGAGAAAGCAACTAGAAAAGAGGATTTGGAAAATGAGTTTTCTAGATTTAGGAAAGATAAAAACGTGGTAGACATTAAGGAGAAAAAAGCCAATTAATGTAATTATGTCATTGGGTATCAGAAGGGTATTTGATGATTATGTTTATTGGCGATTGATTGATTAGAAGTGGTATAGAATAAGGATTTATTGATAATGTAATGGTTATGTGATGGATAGGGTATTAGTTATGATCTACATTGGTCAGCGTTGAGGGGAATGTGTTATACTATTTGCGAACACAATGTCCATATATGATGCACATATGTCTTTATTATGTGTACAATTTCAATATCAAATTGTCGAATTAGAGAATGTTTATAGGACGGAAAACAAAGATCAGATGATGAAAACATAAGGACTATGCTCTTGCAATCTTTCTTTTGGGCCAGAGTATAGTCCTATCCATGTCCATGAGTGGTGGAATCTGGGCAGTTTTAGTCCTTTCATTATCAATTAGACCGTGATAATCATACCTAAACCCTACAAACCGCCTATAGGTTAAATCTGAATGTTACATAATAGGATTGTGTAACATTGGAACATTTTGAATGTATCTATAAGAGGGAAGGTAAGTAATTTGCCTTCTTTTTATTTGTGCTCCTATGTGTTGAAATTAATATAAATTTGGCGAAGTAGGGTATCCTTCTTTTTCCAATTTTGAGATAATGCCGTGTAGTTAGTTCAACAATTATTTTCATAAAAAAATTCAAACTTTTGAAAAGGGGTTTTAAGTAGGTGAAGAAATGACAAAAGAAAAATTAGAAAAAGAGCAATTAGAGGAGCAACAAAACAAGCAACTCCTTTATGATTACGTTTACCTTCAGTACATTCAAAATGGTGCGACTGAAGAAGAAGCCACTAAAGCAACTGAAGCTTTAATATTTAAAAATATCAATAATTTGTGGGGCATTAAAGGTTTGGCTTCTCAAATCGGAGAAATATCAATTCCATTTTTCTGTAAATATTTCCTTCAAGATACCTTTGTCCCTAAACCAAATAATAAAGCTAGAAACACACCTCAAGTTCATTTGGATGTCTGGGATATGTTAGACAAAATGTTTATCCAAGATGAGTTCGATAAATTGCTCCTAATTTTGCCACGGGGAACGGCAAAAACCACAATTACTGACTTTGCTATTTCTGTGTGGCTTCATTGTTATCAAAAATCTGATTACACCTTAGTAGCTGGAAAGACTGAGGGTGATGCTGAAGAATTTTTATCAGAAGCGAAGAAAGCGTTTGAAGAGAATAAATACATTATAAGAGCATTTGGTAATTTGATTGATAAAAAGAATTGCACTGTCAATAAATTAGAGCTTGAATTGAGCCACAAAACCACCAAAACAAAAATCCAAGCGATTTCTTCCACTAGTTCTATGAGGGGAAAGAAATACAATGGAGCAAGGCCATCGTGCATCGTGGCAGACGATTATCAGGGTAAGTCAGATGTTTTGACCAAAGAAGCCAGGGATAAGAAGTACAATACCTTTATTGAAGATGCAGGTTATGCAGGAGATGAAGCAGTCTATCGTGATGGCGTGAAGATCCGTCCTGCAACAAAATTCATTGTACTTGGAACAATTTTACATTCTGATTGTTTCATGTCTAGACTTTTAAAGCAAAAGGATTATGTTCATATGCTCAGAAGAGTAGTTGATTTTGATGTAGAGAAACGTTTCACAGAAGGATTATGGGAAGAATTCAGGAAAATCTATTTCAATAATAAATTACAGGATTCCGTTTCAGATGCCAAAGAATTTTATTACCAACATGAATCTGAAATGAAGTTTGACACTATCTGGAATGATAAATTTCACCCAATGGATCTTGCTATCAAATTCTACAATAATAAACAAGCGTTTCAGCAAGAAATGATGAATGATGCTTCAAAAATTGGAGTGAAATGGTTTACTTCAAATAAAGTTGAATCTCCTGAAGTCCTTGAATCACATATGTTCACTCGCACCATGCTCTGTGTGGACCCTGCTGCTACAGCAAATACACGAAGTGACAGCTTTAGTTTTCTGGTGGGAAGTTTAGCTGATAATGGCTTCAAATACTGTAGAAAAGCCGAACTATTAAAGATTGATGCCAGGACTGAGTTTGATAAATACATTGAACATATTATCAAACTTTTATTGGATTATCCTGATGTCACTCACATCTATTTGGAGAAAAATACCTTTTTAGGTGTCGATGCAAACAAGTTAGAGCAAGAAATAGCTAAAAACATTTTATTGAAACGTAGAAATTTAACTATTGACAACGAATATCAAAGAGCTAATAAAAATGATAGAATTGCCGGTTGTGTTTCAGATGTGAATAATGGAAGGATTATCTTTAATTCAGATGATCAAGAGTTTATTGATGAGGTTATGGATTTTTCGGATTTCTGTCAGCATGATGACGCACCAGATATTTTAGCATCATTTGCAAGCAGAATTGATCTAATAGAAATAGTTCACAAAGTAAAATTTCATGGTACAAGATAAAAAAGGTGGTGACATATGCCAGATTTAGATTTATTAATTAGTTGCAAAGAAGAATTCGATTCAAATATTTCAGTTTATCAAAAAATGCAAGATTATTATGATGGGAATTTTAAAACTGATGCAATGGTTAACTATCAAATGATTACGTCAAGAGCCAACAACAAAATTCCAAAAAATATGGTGCAGAAGTTTATTTTGGAGGAAGTTTCGTATTGTGTAACCAATGGTATCAATTATAGTTCACATTCTAATGATAAAACTATCATAGAGGATATTAGGTTAAATATAACAAAATCATGGAGTGTAAAGCATGAAGATGAACTCCTTAAACAAGCTTTAATATTCGCTGAAGCATATGAATTAATTTATTTGGATGCAGAGGCAAATTTTAAGGCCATGATTTGTAATCCATTGAATTCATATGTGTACAAAGATGATTTTGGGGATGTTAAATTATTTATTAGATTCTTCCAAAAGAAATTTAATACTGAAATTCAATATGCAGATGTCTATGAGGATAATATGGTCTATCATTACATTGTTGACGGTGGTGAATTCACTCAAATTGGTGCTGTAGATACTCATATATTCTCTAAGGTCCCTGTTGCAGTATGTACTATAGGTTCAATTTACGAGTCGATTTACGGCAACATTAAGGGGCAACAAGATGGTTATGAGCAGGTATCTTCAGATTATGTCAATGAAATTGCTGACAGTCGCAACGCAATTCTATTGACTGTTGGCGCATCATTAGAAGAAGGGGCAGAGGATGATATTAAAACCAAGGCAGTAATGGAACTTCCTGCTGGTGGAGATGCCAAATGGTTGATAAAATCTTTCTCAGACGCTTTCATTCAAAACGCTCTAAATACTTTGAATGATAATATGTACTCTCTTGCTAATCACATTGATCATAACCAAAAATTGAGTTCCAATACCAGTTCGTTAGCTCAAAAGAACAAACTTATGGGTTTAAGTAGCAAGTGTGCAAACAATATTCATGCTATGCAGGATTGTATTAAAGCAAGACTTCAATTTCTATTTGAATTCTTGAAGATCAAAGAAAAAGGTAAAGAGTATTCATATTTAGACATTGATATTTCTATGACTCCGGCAATTCCAACGGATGATTTAATGGTTTCACAGATTCTAAGTCAAAATCCTAAGATCCCAACGGAAACAGGATTTGGTTTGTACTCTTTTGTTACTGATATTGACAAGACAATGGCTTTATACGAAGAAGAAAATAAGGTCAATAGTATTGGAGCTGATTTGCTTAATAGTGGTGGTGTTGAGTAATGCCGGATCAAGTAAACTCAATATATCAGGGTAAAATTGAGGATATTAAGGTAGAAGGTGAAAATCTATCTGAAGATGGAATGAAAAGCGTTTATTCTAAGCAAAGAAAATCTCTAGATGAAATTCAGTCTATGATCGGCAAGATGTTTGTGGACTATGACACTGAGAATGGTTTCTTGAAGCTCACCAGACAACAGGAAAGCAAACTATCAAATGAGATGAAAGACAAACTAAAGGATATGGGTATTATTCTAGGTAAATCTGAAGTTGAAGCGGTAACAACTATCTTAGGTGAAATCTATGCTACCACATATTACATGAATGCTTGGGTGCTAGATGGTGGAATTACAGCATCATTGAAGTTTGATATCCTGAAACCAGAAGTGATAAGTAGGGCTATCAATACTAAGTTTGAAAAAAAGCTTTTTAGTGACCGTATATGGGCCAATAAAGCTTCAATGATAGATAAACTACAGTCTTCACTTATTGGAGCGTTTAAAGGCAGAATATCCATTGATAAAATAGGTAGAGAGATCAAAACAACCTTTAACACAAGTGCATATGAGGCAAAAAGACTAGTTTTTACAGAAGCAGCCAGAATACAGACTCAAGCAACAGATGATATTGCTAAGAGTACAGGTATTAAAACTCAAATGTATTCTGCTACTTTGGATATGAAAACTAATCCTAAAGATGCTTCATTTGATCAATCCGTATGGAAAGTTGATGATCCAAATAAACCGAAAATTCCACAGCATCCAAATTGTAGGTGTTGCTACATAAATATTCCCTATGATGGATGGAGTCCAACTCAAAGAAAAGACAATATTACGAAGAAATTAATACCAAATGTCGATTACAAAACTTGGAAGAGAGATAATGGTATTAAATACTAATATTTGCATTACTTGCTTAATATGATATACTGATAAATGGAAAGGAGTATGCAAATATGAAGTATTGCATGGCCTGTAATCAAAATGTTACACCTACTAAGAAGTTCAGCGTCTTATGGTTTTTAATTAACTGTTTATGGCTAATTGGCGGTGTTTTCTATGTTTTATATTACTTTACAATTAAGAAAAAGGTTTGCCCCATATGCAATGGTAGTCAATTTGATCAAGAAGGTGCTTTAGTCTCTCAAGTTAGTGATTATAATAATAAAGCAGATGACTATATTGCAAGGAAAAAAGAAGAAATTAAAGCGTTAAAAGAACAGAAACGACTAAAAAAAATTAAGTAACTAAATTAAATTTCGTTAAGAGCACTCTATTTTCATAGGGTGTTTTTTATATGCCCAAAATTAAAAAAACAATTGCGTCTCTAGTTCAGAAGAGTTAGAAGGGGCAGAAAGAAGGAATTAAAAATGGATTTAGAATCAATCAAAGCGTATTTAGAGGCACAGAAAGAAGTACCAGAAGTAAAAGCTTACTTAGACAGTTTTAAGGTACAGGCACAGCCGACTTTAGAGGTGTTCAAAAGTAAATTACATGATCCTGATTTCAAGAGTTTTATGGATTCAGAAAAAGACAAACATTTGAGCAAGGGTATTGAGACTTTTAAGACAAATAATTTGGAAAATCTCGTAACTGAGAAAATTAAAGTATTGTATCCGGATGCTGATCCTAAAGATACTGCAATGGCGAAACTAAATGCAAAAATAGAAAAAATGGAAGCTGATGCACTTAAAAAGGATTTGAAACTTACAGCTTCTAGGATTGCACAAGAAAAGATGCTCCCCTTAGAACTTCTTGATTTTCTAATCGGAGCGGATGAACCGACCACGATAAATAACCTAACCAAATTAGAGAATATTTTCTCTGCTCATGTAGAAACATTAGTAACTGCACGCATGAAGCCAACTTATGTCCCTCCTAGTGGTGGAACTCCCCCTAGTGTCAAGAACCCTTGGAGTAAAGAACATCTTAATTATACAGAGCAAGGAAAGATCCTTAAAGAAAACCCAACACTTGCAACTCAACTGAAGGCACAAGCGAAATAATTAATTAATAAAAATTTAAAAACGAAAGAGGTAATGTAAAATGACTACTAAACTCATAGACGTAATTATCCCAGAGATTTTCAACCCTTATGTGATTCAAGAAACAAATAGATTAGATGCTTTTGTTCGAGCAGGAATCATTGTAAACGATCCTGCCTTCGATGTTCTTGCAACGAGCGGTGGAACTATGATCAATATGCCTTACTTTAATGATTTAACTGGTGATTCTCAAGAGCTTTCGGAAACTGTTGCATTGGTACCAGGTAAAATCACGACTGGTCAAGATAAGGCCAGACTTCATATGCGCGGAGCCAGTTGGGGTGCAAATGATCTCACTAAGCTCTCAGGTGCAGATCCTATGGCAGTAATCGGTTCTAAAGTTGCTCAATTTTGGGTAGGAGACCGTGCTAAAGTTTTGTTTAAAACTCTTGCAGGTATTGAAACAACTGCTGCTTCCAATGTTCATGATATTTCTGCTGCCGTAGGAGCATTGGCAGTTATTAGTGGAACAACCACTCTTGACGCTAAACAAAAGCTTGGTGACAATGCTTCGAAAATCACAGGTGTTGCAATGCACTCTGCTACTTACACGAAATTACAAAAAGATAATTTGATTCAATATGTTACTACTTCTAATGCATTGGTACAAATTCCTACTTATCTTGGCTACAATGTCGTAGTGGATGACTCTTGCCCTGTTGCAGAAGGAGTTTATACAACTTATCTCTTTGGTCAAGGTGCATTTGCTTTAGGTAATGGTTCTGCTCCTGTACCAAGTGAGGTAGCCAGAGACGCAGGATTGGGTGAAGACATTCTCTATAGCCGTCAACACTATATTCTGCATCCTCGTGGTATTGCTTGGACTGAAACTGTTTGTACAGGGGTAACTCCAACGTTTGCAGAAATTGCAACTGCTACAAACTGGGAAAAGAAATATGATACTAAGAATATCCGTGTGGTTATCTTTAAACATAAACTTGCTTAATTATTAATTTAAGGGGAGATTCATTTCTCCCCTTATTTTGTGAACAGGAGGTATAAACAATGAGTAGTGATGTAACATTTTTCAATGCTAGACGTAGAGAAGAAGCATTAGCTTTAGAATTAGAAAAAGAGTTAGAAAAGGCAAAAACTAAGCAAGAAAAAGTTGAAAATAAAAATAAAGGTTATGCAAAAAGCAAGGGTGATAAATAATGGCAATACTCAATGATGTGAAAATTTTGGTAGGCTTAGATGTTCTAGATGAATCAAGAGATGGCCTTTTAAATATTTACATTCGCAAAGGTATCACATTGGTTACTAGATATCTGAATAAAACTGCACCTTTAGATGTTGAAGCAATTTATCCTGATGCTTTAATTGAATATGTTGTGTTGTGCTATAGAAAAAAGGGAAATGAAGGTCTAAAATCTTTTGGCCAAGGTTCTAGAACTGGAAGTTATGGTGATGAATTGAGTGATTCAGTTAAGTCACTATTGCCTTCTCCCACAATAAGGATGCGTGGATAATTATGCTCTATGATTACAAAGTGAAAGTCTATGGTCGAAGTGCATCCACTAAAGTTGGTGGAATTGCTATACCAGGAGAATTAGGTTGGATCAAGGAAGTGGATTGTGATATGCAATCCTATAGTAAAGAATTGCTTATTAAACAATATGGATATGACATTGAAGTTAATAAAAGGTTCTTTATGGATTTTGATCCAGAAATTAAAATAGGAACAATTTTTGATTATACTAATTCTCAAAACAATGTTGAGACATATGAGGTCAAAAAGATCCCTTGGGAAGAGCCTATTATGGAGGTGATATGTCTTGGCATTTCGTAGTTATAAGGATGAAGTTTTAGCTGCAATGAAACTTTGCAAAAAGGAATTTGCTGAAAGCGTGGGAGCATTAGGGGTTGCAGAGGCACAAAGTCTTACTCCTGTATTGTCTGGCAATCTCAGACGTTCGGAAGTTTATGAGGTTATGCCTAACAATGAAGGGGTATACATTGGAGTAACGCCAAATGCACCTTATGGATTAGTTGTGGAAAAAGGGGATAGCACTCATACTGCACAGCCATTTTTAGAGCCAGCAATAATGAATTCAATTCCTAAAATTATTGATGTAGCAGAACAAATTTATCGCAATAGACTTGGTGGTGGTAATTAATGATTGATGTTTATGGTTTGCTTGCCAACATTATTGAACCAATTTGTCCTTGTTGGGTAGGCCATTATCCAACAGATCAAAATGGAGAAGATAATAAGGTTTATCCGTTTGTAGAAATTAAGTTTCCTAATATTCTTCCAAACAATACTTTCAGTGACAATAATTTACTTGAAGTAGATATTTGGCACAATAAAGACACTGACATAAGAGAAATAGAGACTATCACAGATTCAATTCATAAGGAATTGAATTTTTTTAATGTTAATACAGACACATTTCAATTGAGCATTAATAGAAATACTCCTTATCGACTTGAAATTCCAGATAGCGTCATAAAAATCCAACGCAGACAATTAAGGTATGTAGTAAAAGTTTACTACAAATAAAATAAAAAAGTGAGGTAATAAAATATGAGTGGAAGTACAAATACAGTAGGTTATTCAGCAGATACACCAAAACATTTATTGTTAAATACTGGGGCAATTTATACTGATTATGGTTTAGTTGGGGAAAAATTATTTGGAGCAGCAGCTTCAGGAAATGAATTTAGCGTAGATATCAAAACATATAATGCAAAAGTTGGTGGAATATTAAATACTAATGTAAAAGGCTTGCAATTCGTAACAGATATTACGGCTAGTTTAAAGGTCAATATGCTTGAGGTTACAACAGAAACACTCAAAGCATCTTTGCCAGGTTCTTCTGTCGATACCACAACTAATGCTGATTATGATATTATCACATTGCCTATGGGTGGAACTCAAACATATTTAACCAATATTGCTTTGGTAACTACATTATCAGGTTCAGATAAACCTGTTGTGATTATCCTGAAGAATGCTCAGGCAACAGGTGGTCTAAAAATTAAGGTAGAAGATGCAAAGGACAATACTATTCCTATGACGTTTGAAGCATTCTCAGATCCTATGAACCCAAAGGAATCTCCTTTCGAGATACACTATCCAAAAATTGTTTAGTTAAAAGCACCCTTTTAATTAGGGTGTTTATTTTTTAATATTAAAAATAAATGGAGGTTTTATAAATGTTTAACAGTGAAAAAGCTTTTGATATGTTGCCTAGTGTTGTGGATTTATACGATAAATTGGATTTAGATAGTTATAGAAAAAAGATTGCCGCCAAAGGCAAAGATGAAACCGATAAAGAAGCGTTGGGGATTGATTTATTTAAATATATTATTAAAAATTCTGGCAAAATTAAAGAAGAAGTTTTTGAAATAGTATCGATTTTCGAAGGGAAATCTGTTCAAGAAGTTAAAGAACAAAGTTTTATTAAAACAATAAATACAGTTAAGGAAATATTTAGTAATAAAGAAACAACTGATTTTTTCAAGTCAGCTATGCAATAGGATATTCAAAAACATTAAATCTATTGTATAGCAATTATGGTATTAATTCTTATTCCAAAATGAGATTAAAAACAATAATAAAATTACTTATAGATGCTCATAAAAAGGATCTTGAAGAAAAGTTATGGCAACAATGGTTAGTCGAATTTGGAAGAATGGATAGTACGAATTTTATATCATTTGAAAAGTATAAAGCTGAATCTCTTAAAGTTGTAGATGATACAAAGCTTGATAAAGAAGAAATTCTAAGAAAAGCTGAAATTATTAAAAATGCTCATCAAAAAGTTAAAACTACTGAACAAGAAGTTTGAAAAACCCCCACTAAGTCTTAAATGACCTAGTGGGGGTTTTTTTATTTCAGAAAGGAGATGAAAAAAATTGCAGATATTTAGTCTGTTTGGTGAAATCTTATTAAATGATAATAATACAGAAGCAACTCTAGAAGGAATAGATAAAAAGGCAGAAGGATTAGGTAAAAAAATAGGCGATGTAGCTTCAAAATTTGCTCTTGCAGGTGGAGCAATGGCGTTGGCTATAGGTGGATTAGCTGTAAATGCTAGTGATGATTTAACAAAAGCATTAAATGGAGTAAAAGCCGCGAGTGGATATTCTGAAGAAGCTTTAGGAGATATGAGAGGCGTTATGCTCGATATCTACAATGATAACTTTGGTGAAAGTTTTGATGATATTGGCAATGCTTTAACTGTAATAAAACAAAACGCCAATTTATCAGATGCAGAAGTTAAAAACATGGCAGAAAGTGCATTTGCTTTACGAGATACGTTTGAAATTGATGTAGCAGATTCAGTCAAAGGTTCAACAATGCTCATGCAACAGTTCGGAATTTCAGGGACAGATGCATATAATTTAATTGCCCAGGGTGCTCAATATGGCATGAACAAAAATGGGGATTTGATGGATATTATTCAAGAATATTCAGTCCAATTTAAGCAAGCAGGTTTTAACAGCGAAGAAATGTTCAATATGTTGAATACTGGAGCTATGAATGGTTCGTATAGTGTGGATGTCCTCGGAGACGGGATGAAGGAGTTTGGGATAAGATCGAAAGACGCTTCTGATTCTACGATGTTTGCATTTCAAGCACTTGGTTTAGATGCGGAAAAACTAACAAATGATTTTAATAACGGCGGTGAGGCCGGAAAAGCCGCCTTTATGGAAGTAAATAAAGCACTTGCAAATACGGATGATCTAACGGTGCAGAATCAAGTTGGGGTAGCTTTATGGGGCACTATGTGGGAAGATTTAGGCCCAAAAGCTATTTTATCAATGACAGATGCACAGGGAGAAATATCTAAAACCGTCGATGCTTTAGGTACAATAAATTCTATAAAATATGATTCTCTAGGAGAAGCTGTAACAGGTATTAAAAGAAATCTAGAAACTGGAATATTAATTCCTATTTCGGATAAAATTCTCCCACAACTAAATACATTTGCATCATGGTTTACTGCAAATATGCCTGAAATACAACAAAAAATTCAAGATATATTGCCTATATTTATTTCAGTATTGGCTACTTTAATGGCTTTTAAAGGTGTAGCACTAGTAATTGATGGCGTAAGAAAAGCACAAGAAATTTGGAAAGGTGTAGTCATAGCATGGAGCGCAGTTACAAAGACAGCAACAGCAATTCAGTTAGCTATGAACGCAGCTTGGTTGGCTAATCCAATTGGTATAGTAATAGCGTTGATAGTGGCTTTAGTAGCTGGAATAGTTATACTTTTCAAGAATAATAAACAATTTCATGATTTTGTAGTTAATTCGTGGAAAACAATCAAAGATACTATTAGCGGAGCAATTACGTCTATAGTTGGATTTTTCAAAGGTCTTGGTACTTCAATTAGCGAAGTTATTTCATCTATAGGAGAATTCTTTAAGGGATTAGGAACTTCAGTAAGCCAAACTTGGAACGGTATAAAAACAGGTGCTATTGAAATATGGAACAATATTAAGCAGTTCTTCATTGATGTGATAACTGGTATAGTAACATTTGTAACAACTACGTTTTCAAAGCAGATACAAGATATTAAGGTCATCTTTGAAAGTCTTCAAAGAATATTTATTGCTGTTTGGGAAATTATTAAAAATATTTTTCTTGGTTCAATCCTTCTAATTTTAGATTTAGTAACTGGTAATTTTACTAAATTAAAAGAAGATGCAATTAATATATTTGATAACTTAAAGATGTATATTGGAGATATTTGGGACAATTTAGCATTAATATTTGAAACATATCTTGATTTAATAGTCACTACTCTTACCCAGGCATGGGATGGTATCAAAACTACCACTGAAAATATTTGGAATGGTCTAAAGACGTTTCTATCTACTTTGTGGGATGGTATCAAAAACACAGCTTCAAAGGCTTGGGATGCTCTAAAAACATCCGTAATTGATACATGCAATGCCATAATCACTGGTGCAAAAGATTTATGGAATGATCTATTAACTTGGTTTAGAGAATTGCCAAGTAAATTATCAACTATAGGATCTAATATGTTTACTTCAATGAAAAATGGCATTGCGAGTACGATCACAGGAGTTAAGGGTGCAATAGTAAGTGGAATTACAACAGCTATTGATTGGATTAAAGCTTTACCATCACAAGCTGTAATTTGGGGAAAAGATATGATAACTGGCATGATCAATGGTATAAAATCTATGGTCAGTGGTGTTGGAGATGCCGTTAAAGGTGTAGCTGATAAAATTAGAAGCTTTTTGCATTTTAGTGTTCCTGATGTTGGGCCATTAACTGATTATGAGTCATGGATGCCGGATTTCATGACTGGATTAAGTCAGGGGATTGATGCTAATAAGTATAAGGTTATTGATTCTATAAAAAGTTTAACTGGCAATATGTCAATAGGGGTGAAAGGTTTTCAACAAACAAACTCAACACAAAGTAATCAAACTATTCCAAATGAGAAAGTTAAAGCAAATAATGGATTAACACTTAGTATTGGTACTTTTATTAACAATAGAAAAGAAGACATTGACGAATTAGCTATTGAATTAGAACAATATAGACAAATGCACAGTAAAGCCATAGGAGGTGTATATTAATTATGGATAGTTTCACATGGAAAAATCAAGATAGTTATTTGGATTATGGAATAGTAATTAATATAAAGCCCCCTTTGGTTAGGGCTGAGAAGAATGTTGAAGAAATTGAGATACCTGGCAGAGATGGAGACATAACGGTAGATGATGGAACGTATAAACCGATAATATTCCCCTTTACCTGCACCTTGCTTGATGATACCAATCTTGATGAAGTTAAGTTTTGGTTGGATGGCTATAGCGATCTAATTTTGAGTTGGCAAAGTGATAGAAGTTTTAAGGCAAAAATGATTAATAAAATCGACATTGAACAGAGTTTGGAGACGTTTGGTGAGTTTCCACTCATCTTTAAGGCGCAACCTTTTGGGTATTCGCTGAATAATAGATTAATTACCGTTACAAATACTCCAAGCACTATAATTAATACTGCAACAAAAGATAGTAAACCTGTGATCAAGATATATGGTAATGGTAATATAGAACTTACTGTAAATAGCAATGTAATTCATTTAATAAATGTTATAGATTATGTGACAATTGACAGTGACCTCTTGGATTGCTACAAAGATACTGCACTCCAAAATAACAATATGAGTGGTGAATTTCCAACTCTACAAATTGGTACAAACGCAATAAGCTGGGTTGGAACAGTAACAAAAGTTGAGATCACTCCAAATTGGCGGTGGATTTAATGATTAGTATTTACGACTCAAAGGAAACAGATTTTACAAACAATGGACTTGTGATCTTATCAGATTGCAAGTCATTTTTTACGACTGAAAAATTAAATGACCAATATGAAATTAAACTTGAATATCCCATGGATAGCAGGGGTAAATGGCAATACATCACTGAAGGAAACATTTTAAAAAATAACGACGGTCAACTATTCCGCATTTATCGTAAGGTAAAAACTTTATCTGGTATTAAGGCAAACGCTAGGCACATATTTTATGATCTTTTAGATAACTTCATCGAAAATTTGACATTGACTAATGTAAGTGGTTCCTTTGCGCTGAGTAGCATTTTAGCTAACACACAGTATACTCATTCATTTCTCAATATGAGCGACATAACTACAACTGGTAATTTGACAATTTTAAAAACTAATCCAGTTAATGTCATTTTGGGCAAGGATGGTATTATTGATAATTGTGGTGGAGAGTTATTTAGAGATAATTTTACCATCAAACTTTTACTGGCAAGAGGATTAGATCGTGGAGTATTGGTATCCTATGGTAAGAACATAATAGGCATCGAAGAAACAATTGATTTTGATAGTCTTGTTACTCGTTTATATCCAACTGGAAAAGACGAATTAATTCTCCCTGAAAAATATGTGGACAGTCAATATATTGATAATTATCCAAATCCAAAAGTAAAGGAAGTTCAGTTTTCAGACATTGAAACTGAATCAGATTTGAGATTAGCAGCACAAAATTATTTCATATCTAATAAATGTGATATACCTCTTGCTAATTATCAGGTTGATTTTCTAGAACTTTCCAAGACTGAGGAATATAAAAACTATGCAGTATTGGAGCGTGTTTACTTAGGTGATACTGTTACTGTCAGACATTCAAAATTAAACATCGACCTAAAATGCAAAGTGATTTCTATTAAGAAAAATGATCTAACTGGAAGAATCGAAAAAGTTGAATTAGGAAATTTCAAACCTAACCTAGCTACTTCGTTAAATAAATCCATCCAGGGTATAAAAAATGAGATAGTACAGGTTACAAGTGATTATCAAAAAGCTATCGACAATGCCACAAAGCTCATAACTGGCTCCGTGGGCGGCAATGTAGTAATAAGACAAGATGATAGTGGGAAACCCTACGAGATACTCATAATGGATACTACAGACGTAATGACAGCGGAAAATGTGTGGAGATGGTCAATTGGTGGGTTCGGACATAGCAGCACGGGGGTAGAGGGACCATTTGATACTGCCATTACACAAGATGGGTCCATTATAGGCAGCTTTATTACTGCCTTGGTCATCAACGGTCAACAAATTATTGCTGGTATAATCGAAAGCAAAACTGGTAAATGGAAGTTTAATTTAGATAGCGAAACGATTACTCTAGGTGACAAACTAACATTTGATGGTACTGATTTAGTGCTAGGAAGTGGAGTTACTTTATCTTGGGGACAAGTCACTGGCACAGAACAAGTCCCACTAAGAGCTGACTTGACTTGGGGTAATTTGTTGGAAAAGCCAACAAATCTATTGACACAAGACCAACTAAGCACCGAACTGTCAGTGTATGTGACAACAGGAGATATGAGCGATGCACTATTAAACACTTTAAATACATCGAACTTTAATACGATAATTACTAATGAGTACATTGCTAGCCTAAATTTAATCGTAGGCAATGAAATATTAATGGGAGAAAATGCTTCTATAAGTTGGACTACGCAAATTACAAATAAACCAACTATTCCTACTACGGCTTCTCAAGTTGGAGCAGTTGCAAATACTCAAAATGCTGTTTTTAATACTTTGACGAACAATGGTGCCTTGCCGGGGTTATTTATGAGCAATGGACAATTGTATATGAATGCAAGCTATATTGATGCCGGAGTTATTAATGCTAGTTTAATTACAACTGGTACGCTAAATGCTGAGCGTATAGGTGGAACGGTAATTAACTTCGATAATGGTTGTTCTCTTGATTCTACTGATGGAAAAGCTAGGTTAAGGAGAGATCAATATAACTATGTATCAGTAGAAGATAACTCTATTGGATTTTATTTTATTGATACCAATACTTATCCTTATACTAGTAGAAAATATTGCGAAGCTACTGCTAGCGGGTTTAAAGTGAATGGCGTGCTTGTTGGAGGAACAGCAACAACAGCAAAATTTGCTTAAATAAAAAGTAATAAAAAAACACCTCTTTCTTGGGGGTGGTTTTTTATTGTAGGAAAGGAGTTAATTTATATGCCAGATCAAGAACCCATTTATATGCCACAACCAAATCCTCCGGGGACTAATCCTGGAACTGGTGGCGGTAATTAATGACATTTATGCCTTCGTGGAATGAGGACTTTCGGTACATTGATGACGGATGGGTAAATTCATTCCCTGCTGTGACCAACCAAGCGGAGTGGAGTGACCCTGTAGACCCTATATATTTAGATCATCATAATTTTAACAGCGGTTGGTACTCAAACCCTAACGGCTCATATTTATTTTCAGTAGACGACTGTGGCGCACATGCATTATCCGTCCTTTCACAGATTCAAGAGTATAAAAAGCATGGTAAAAAACGTAAGTTTTCTTATTTGTGGATATATGGAAATAGAGATACAGAATCTGAAGGTATTACCATACGAGGAGGTTGTGATAAATTAGTATCGGACGGAGTTCCAGAATACGAATTAGCACAACCTCTACTTAGTTCATATTCCCAATTGCCTTATTTATCCACAACATCACCGACAGGATTAGGAACTGCAAAACAAGCCGTAACGAATCGTTACAGTCAATTAATTAGCAATGCAAATAAGTACAGACCTCATATGTGGGATTATTATGCCCCAGAATTGACCACGAATGAAAATATTATGTCTGCTATCAAGACAGAAGGTTCCGTATTAATACAATTTGATACTACTGCTAGTTTTAATTATCCTCCAAGTGATGGAATAATTCCTGCAGACGATCCGGATGAATCTGTAACTGGTAACCACGTAATGAATTTAATTGGATGGACAGAAAAAAATGGTTCACCTCATTGGGTAGTTCATAACTCATGGGGTTATTGGGGGGACAAAGATAATAACGTCGGTAGATGTTATATCCCTTTTGATTATCCAAGGATTACTCTATATGTGTACGTTTATATTGATCGCTATACTAGCACCTTCTCATGGGATGCTCCTAAAGTCTCTACTCAAGATTTCAATCTAAGTGCAGATGAATGGAATAAGTTTACTGATATGCTAGCCACTTATAGGCTTATTAACAACTTAAGTGTCCAAGAATTTACAATCGCAAAATCGGGAAATGATTTTAGTGCTGAAATGTTTAATCAAGCAATTAACGGATTTAGTGGGTTATCGTATTCAGGCACAATCCCTACTTTAAAAAATACTGGTGATGACATTTATGCAAGTTACTTAAACGATTTAAGGGATTGTTTAAATACTGTAGATTATTAACTAAGAAATAATATTAGGAGTGAAATCATGGATATTGATGCAAATAAAGTAATAGATAAATTGGGTAATCAAATCAAACAAATGGCAATGACGGTTGCAGTAAAAGACTTACAAATTGATATACTGCAGCAAGAAATTGTTAAACTTAAAGCCGAAAAAGAAAAGGAAATAGAAGCCAAGAAAGAACAAACCGCATAAGCGGTTATTTTTATGCCAGAAAGGGGGCGAATTAACGTGTCAGAAGTAAAAACACAAAAGCAAG
>Ga0209728_1000331_pt1 | contig 42301 bp, 68 predicted proteins | sample RifGroD1_FD_183997 | JGI IMG/M metagenome (GOLD analysis project Ga0209728, IMG submission 183997) | Groundwater microbial communities from Rifle, Colorado, USA - Groundwater D1 (SPAdes) (version 2) | ecosystem: Environmental > Aquatic > Deep subsurface > Groundwater | place: Rifle, Colorado... | reverse complement strand
CGATAACGATAACGCTAACTCGGATTTTTCCGGAAAATAGGAAATCTTATGAAGAAAAAACGGATTGACAGCCATACCGGAGAGGGAGAGATATTTAGAGCAAAAAAACCTATCCCTCCATCACACTTGCAAGAATGTGATCTCCAGTTTTGGGACAAGATTGTGTCGGCCAGGGACTTCACCTCGTGGACAGCAATAGACCTTGAACACGCCGCCAATCTCGCGCAAACGTTGGCCGATATCCGATCACTTCAAAGTGATATTCGTAAAGAGGGGTTGATTGTCGATGGCAAAAAGAACCCGAAACACGACATGCTTGACACCCTTGTCAAGCGCTCACTCGCTCTCTCCAGGTCAATCCAGGTACATGCCATGGCAACGGTGGGAGAATCGAGGCACATGAAAAAACGCAACCAGAAACAGAAAGAGGTCATCGAAGACCGGCAGTCCTATGACAATGACAGTCTCATCCCCGGATTAATCCAGTGATCACTCTTCCAGAGCACGTAAGCCGCGCCATAATCTGTGGGCCAATTCCGGTTATACGGAAATGGCGCAAGATGCCATCGGCCAAATTGACCAGGGCGGAGCGCAATATGCGGTTCATAGAGCGCTACTGCGTGGCACCAGAAGGTAAATTGCAGGGAAAGCCGGTTGTCCTCGACATCTTTCAAGAGGCTTTCTTTTACTCGGTATACGACAATCCCCACGGTACATCTGAGGCATACCTGTCTATTGGCAGGAAGAATGCCAAGACCGCCACGATTGCCATGCTTACGCTTGTCCACCTTGTCGGGCCTGAAGCGTTTCGCAATTCGGAAATAATGTCTGGAGCCAGATCACGGACACAGGCCGGGCAGGTGTATCGTTATGCGTCGAAAATGGTAATGGCCTCTGATGATCTGTCGAAATATGTTCGATTAATCCCTTCCGGCAAGAAACTAATCGGTATCCCGCTCAACGTGGAATATGCAGCATCATCGGCAGAGGCCAAAACCGCACATGGCGGGTCTCCGGTAGTGGCGATCCTTGACGAGCTGGGGCAGGTCAGGGGGCCGCAAGACGATTATGTTGATGCAATCATAACCAGTCAGGGCGCTTATGACGATGCTCTCAGGATCGGAATAAGCACACAGGCGCCGAATGACGCAGACCTGTTTTCTGTGATCATTGACGATGCAAAGGCCAGTAATGATCCACACATTGTCGCACATGTTTACTCCGCTGATGATGACTGCGACATCATGGATGAGAGACAATGGAAATTTGCTAATCCTGCTCTTGGCAACTTCAGGTCTGAGGTTGAGTTCAGGAAATCGGCAGAGAAAGCAAAGCGGATGCCGAGTTACGAGAATACATTCCGCAACCTGTATCTGAACCAGCGTGTTGAGGTTACATCGCCATTCGTCTCAAAGACTGTTTGGGTAATGTGCGGGGCAGAACCGGCAGAAATAGACTATGATTTGCCGGTATGGGGTGGACTTGACCTGTCGCAAAGGACAGATTTAACCGCTTTGGTGTTGGCGCAGAAACAATCTAAGATATGGCACGTATGGGTGTATTTCTGGACTCCTGAAGTCGGGTTGCGTGATCGGGCAAAGAAAGACCGATCTCCGTATGAATTATGGGTGAAATCAGGACATATCAGGACCACTCCAGGCGCAACTGTTGACTATAGTCATGTCGCCGCCGAGGTAGTGGAAATAACTAAAGGGATGATGGTCCATGGAATTGCGTTTGACCGATGGAGAATAGACGATTTCAAGAAGGAATTGTCAAAGATTGAGGACGACACACATGAAGACGAGCGGCTGATCCTTGTTCCTCATGGGCAGGGTTTCAAAGATATGTCGCCGTCAATTGAGGCGCTTGAAGCTGAGTTGCTGAATGCCAGAATAGCTCACGGAATGCATCCGGTGTTGACGATGTGCGCCAGTAATGCCCTGGTTGTTTATGATCCGACCAAGGCTCGGAAGTTTGAGAAGCAGAAAAGCACAGGCAGGATTGACGGCCTTGTTGCCATGGCAATGGCCATCGGTATTGCCAGTAGGACCGAAGAGCCGGAAGATGAGGAGTCGATTTACGAGACGCGTGGGATATTGACAATATAGTTTCCTGAATTACGAACTCGAATTACAAAAAAGACATCGAATTACACCAAAGGTATTGCAATTTCACTTCCGTAATTGTATAATTACCACATAGAAAAGCGTTTGCTTGTGCACAGTAACCTTTTCAATGCAGGTAATTGTTGAAAATCCTTCCTGATCTACTCACATTTACGGGCCTCTTCTGTCTTGGATACGGCCTGTACCTCTTTAAACCGTGGGTTTCGTACACGGTAGTCGGATTTCTGGTCTTAATCGGCGGGACGTTACTCGGTCGGGCTGAATTTCCCAGTGGTGAGCAGCAGTGAGTCTCATCGGACTGATGTCGCGTCCACAGGCGGCGAGTCGGGATATTGAGCGGCTTATCCGGTCTGTGTACGGCGGTGGCTCGACCTCGACAGGCATTGCAGTCAATTCTGAAAACGCCATGAGGGTCGGGGCGGTTTACGCATGTGTCCTCGTCCTCTCTCAGTCAATCGCACAACTCCCGATCCACATTTATCGGAAAAACGGAAAACGCAAAGAGATTGCAACCGACCATCCGCTCTATTCCCTTATTCACGACCAACCGAATGAATGGATGACCGACTACGAGATGAAGCAGTTGATCATGGTTCATCTCTGTCTGCGTGGTAACTCTGTATGGCTCAAGGCGCGTGGAGCAGGTGGCAGGATAGCAGAGTTGATACCGATCCATCCTGACCGCGTGCAGGAGATTGTTCAGGATGAGAGATATCGCCTGTTTTACAAAATCAAACGACCAGACGGCGGGACAGTCGATGTCATTCCTGGCAACAAGTTAATCCATTTTCGAGGTTTATCGACAGACGGATTTTCCGGCCTCAATCCTATCGCTCAAGCTCGGGAAATGATTGGGCTGGCCATAGCTACCGAGAAGCACGGCGGGAAGCTGTTCTCCAGTGGGGCGAGATTGGGCGGAATACTGATACACCCAAAGAAACTCTCTCCGACAGCGGCTAAATATCTCGAAGAGTCGTTCAACGCTGCATATGCCGGGGTTGAGAATGCCCACAAGACGGCAATACTCGAAGAGGGGATGGACTGGAAAGGCATCTCAATGACTGCCGAGGACTCGCAATTCCTTGAGACGCGGAAATATCAACGCTCAGAGATTGCCGGCCTGTTCAGGGTGCCATCGCACATGATCAACGACCTTGAGAAAGCGACATTCTCGAACGTCGAACATCTCGACCTTGCCTTCGTGAAACACTCCCTGATGCCGTATGCGGTAGGGATTGAAAAGACACTGCGGAAAGACCTGCTCACCGATGACGAGAAACAGAACATCTATTTCAAGTTCAACGCTGCCGGGATGTTGCGGGGCGATATCAAAAGCCGATACGAGGCATACGGCAAGGGCATCCTTGACGGGTGGTTATCTCCGAACGAGGTCAGGGAATGGGAAGACCTCGATCCTTACGATGGAGGCGATGAATACCGTAGACCGCTGAATACTGAACCAGCCGAGGGGAAAAATGAGCCTAAAACCGTTGCCTAAAATCCAATGCAAAGCTCCTGTCGATTCGATCAGGTGGGATACCCCGGCTGATGCCATGACCAGATGGGACGCGAGCATTTCAGCGAGGTCAGACGATACGACCATAACCATCTATGACGCCATCGGATCTGATGGGTGGTCTGACAGCGGGGTTACGGCGAAACGGATATCTGCTGCTCTGCGATCGATTGGAGAGCGAGAAGTAACGGTCTCGATCAACTCTCCGGGCGGCGATTTCTTTGAAGGATTGGCTATCTATAACCTGTTGCGGGAGCATCCCCACAAAGTCACGGTGAAGGTTGTTGGACTTGCGGCTTCAGCGGCTTCAGTCATTGCCATGGCTGGCGACGAGATACAGGTAGCCAAGAGCGGGTTCCTGATGATCCACAACGCCTGGGCATTTGTTGTCGGCAACAAGGAAGATATGTGGGGCGCGGCTGACATCCTCGACGGGTTCGACAAGGCCATGGCCGACCTGTACGCTACGGCTACAGGGATCGAGGCCAAGAAGATCAGCACGATGATGGACGCAGAGACGTGGATGTCAGGGCAAGACGCGGTTGACCATGGCTTTGCATCCGGTCTGTTATCGGCTGACGAGGTGGTCGAGGGTGGTGGCGATGGGTTTAATGGCCAGAATGCTGCCATTAGGAAGGTGGAAACAATCCTTGCACAGCAGGGAGTGCCGAAAGTTGAACGTAGGAAAATGATCCAGGGGATAAAGGGCACGTCTGGCGCTGCCCACCAGGGCACGTCTGGCGCTGCCCTAGAAACGATAGCAGGAATACAAGTATTAGCCGCAAAAATGGTAACAAGGAGACGATAACCATGGACGCCGAAATAAAAAACACATTGCTTGATCTTGGCAGGGCATTTGACCAGTTCAAGGCAGAAAACGACGCACGACTGAAGGAAATCGAGGTCAAAGGGAACGCCGATCCTCTGCTTGAGGAAAAGGTCAACAAAATCAACGCCGATATCACCGAGAATAAACGACTGGTGAAGGAGCTGGAAATTCTGATCGCCAGGAGTGAACTGGCTGGCGGCGGAACCAGCGAACTCGACAAAGCCAAAGTCGAGCACGCCAAAGCCTTTGAACATTTTTTCCGCAAGGGTGTTGACGCTGGACTGGCAGAACTCCAGGTCAAGGCATCCCTGAAGTCAGGTTCTGATCCTGACGGCGGATACACCGTACCTGAACACATGGAATCGACCATTGACAGGGTCGTGGGCACGGTATCGGCCATGCGTCGACTGGCCACGGTAATGTCGATCAGCACCGATACTTACAAGAAGCTGGTGAGCCAGGGCGGCGCCACTTCAGGGTGGGTCGGCGAGACCGGAGCAAGGGCAGAGACCACCACTCCGACGCTGAAAGAAATCGCCATCAACACCAAAGAGCTGTACGCGATGCCAGCAGCAACGCAGATGCTCCTTGATGATTCGGCGGTGGACATCGCTGCATGGCTGGCAAACGAGGTAGCGGTTGAGTTTGCTGAGGAAGAGGGTGAGAGCTTCATCCTTGGAAACGGGGTCGAGCAACCGAAGGGCATCACAGCCTATACCACCATTGCCAATGCATCATACGCTTGGGGATCAATCGGCTACATCGCATCCGGAGCGGCTGCAACCTTCCCCGATGCCGATAAGTTGATGTCTCTCCAGCACGCACTGAAGAGCACCTACCGCAACAACGGAGCTTGGCTGATGAGCGACGCTACCCTTGAGCATGTGCGTAAGTTCAAGGACGGCAACGGGAATTATCTGTGGCGGCCCGGCCTTGAACCAGGCGCACCTTCGACCCTGCTCGGAAAGCGGGTAGAGACGGATGACAACATGCCAGCCATCGGCGCGAATACCTACCCGATAGCCTTTGCCGATTTCCGCAGAGCCTATCTGATCATTGACAGGGTCGGTATTCGGGTTCTGCGTGATCCGTTCACGTCCAAGCCGTACATCCTCTATTACACCACCAAGAGAGTCGGCGGTGGAGTGGTGATGTACGAGGCCATAAAATTTCTCAAGATCGCTGCATCCTGATGATTCACGGGCCGGGTAACACCGGCCCTCAACGATACGAGGTGACAAAATGAAGGATCTCCACAGCAATATCAAGCCGGTTTCGATAATCCATCCGGTTGTCGTGTCGGCTACCGGGAACAGCGGGGATATCGATCTCTCCGGGTTCAATTCTTGCGAAATCATCGTAGACGCAGGGATTGACGCCGGGACCGGACTCGGGGCCAGCCACAATCTGGTCTTTACCCTTACCCATGCCGATGATAACGGCGCTGGCGCTGCCGGATCGTATGCCAACGTAGCCGCCGCCGATGTCCTTGGGGTTACTCCGTCAAGCGGGGTTGTCCTGACCATCGACAGCACAGACGAGGACAACACTCTGTACCGAATCGGCTATGTCGGAGGAAAACGGTTTATCAAGCTGACATGGACTGAGACAGGGACCGTATCCATGCCGATGTCGGTATCTGTGATCAAGGGCCATCCGCTTGACGGCCCGACCTCCGCTAACTGAGGGGTGATGTAATGACCTATCAAACAGCGATTTATAAAGATGAAGGCGGCGACCGGCAGATATTCGCCTCCGGGGCGGTGGCCGATTTCCAATCCGGCTCAATCCCGGTTGGAGTGCTGCTGAACACTCGCCACCGAGCAACCACCGCGGAAGTGAATGCTGGCCATGAACTTCTCCCGGCATTGGCTGGGTACAAGTACCGGCTGGTAGACGTAACGATGATTGCCATCGGCGGGGCTGCACAGACCGCAACCTCTGTCGATATCCTGACCACTCAAGGCGCAAGTGTTGTGCGGCCTCTTGTAGTGGCGGTTGCCGCTCTATCCCAGAGCGCGGTGGTTAAACCAAATAGCGCCAATGCTACGGTGCTGGCCGATGGGGCGTCTTTTATTGCTAACGACGCCAACACAGCCGTATCGGTGTCGAAGCAGAATGCCGGGTCGAACCTGGCCACGGCAACCCACATTGATGTCATTCTCTCCTACGTGATCGAGGCCGCGTAATATGCCGCTGAGATTGTCCGTGCATACTCCGCCGACCGTGGAGCCTATCCACCTGACAGATGCCAAATTGCATCTCAGACTGGCTACTACGGCGGCGGACGCGGCGCTCTACACCGACGAGGATTCTGTATTGTCGGCGCATATCGCTGCGGCTCGGATGGTGGCCGAAATCGAGACATGGAAGGCGCTCGTCTTGCGGACGTACGACCTCTACCTCGACGAGTGGCCATGCAGTGATATTGACTTACCGATGCCGCCATTGCGGGCCGTAGACTCTATCACTTACACGACGAGCGACGGGGTCGAGCATACGGTGGCCAGTACCGAGTATGTGCTCGACACAGTATCACATCCTGGTCGGCTGGCGCTCGGATACGACAAAGAATGGCCGACCGACGAATTGAACACAACCAACCCGGTCAGGATCAGATATCGGGCCGGGTATGTCGTGCCGTTCACGGTCAATTATACCTCCGATGTGATCACTGCGCTGAACCATCCATTTTCAGACGGTGACGTGGTCAGGCTGTCGGTATCGGGCGGGGCGCTCCCGGTCGGGCTGAACGTCAACACCGACTATTACGTCCGAGATGCTGCCGCGAGCACGTTGAAACTGTCGGCGACCCTTGGCGGCGCGGCGGTTGATATCTCGTCTGCAGGTACAGGACAGTTTTTCCTGGGAGAAATCCCGCCGACAACGATCATCGGCATGAAACTGGTTATCACTGACTTGTACGAAGAGCGCGGCGATACGGTATTCACGCGGCAAGGGTTGGCGCCGGCACAACTCCCAAGGGCTGCATCACATCACTTTTCGATGGATTCGGTCAGGGTGCCCTGGTGATTACGTTTCGCATCCAGCCGGGGGAACTCAACCGGCAGGTAATTGTCGAGCAACGAAGCACGACACGCGGGACGATGGGCGAGAAAATCGACTCATGGACCGCGTATAAACGAATTTGGAGCAAGGTTCTCCCGATTCGGGGGCAAGAGGCGGCGATAGCCAGGCGGGAAACAGGCAAGCTCGAAACGAAGTTCTGGTTCAGGTATTTCTCCGGGCTGACATTGAAAATGCGGCTGAACATGGGCGGCAGGTACTTTGATATCGTGTCGATTGCCAACCTCGAAGAGCGCAACAGGTTTCTGGAAGTCACGGCGGTGGAAACGATATGATCAAGGCTAATGTCAGTGTCGGCAACCTGCAAAAAGAATTTGACATCGCGCTCGGAGACATCCTTGACGCGGTTGATCAGAATCTTGAAGTGGTTGCCGATACCATTCACCGAGAGGCGAAAACGACCACCTCTTTTCGTGATCGATCAGGAAGACTGCGGCGATCCATCAACCTGAAGAAATCGAAATACAAAGATGGTGGGTATATCGTTGCCGCAACCGGGCCACACGCACACCTGATCGAGTATGGCCACGTGCTGATAGCATGGGGACGCGTAACCGGGAGGCGAGTGTCGGCTCGACCTTTTATGCGACCGGCGAAAGAGAAAGGCATCCGCAAAGCCATTGAGTTGTTCAAGGCGAGATGAAAACAGTATTCGAGGCACTATACAGCAAAATATCAGGATCGGCGCTGACAGCCGCTATCGGCGGCAGGTGGTATCCGATAGAGGCTCCAGTCGGGTCGACGGTCCCGCTGTGTGTTGTCTCGATAATCTCTGCCCTGAACGACCACGGAATGCAATTGACGTTCGTTGACCTGCTTATAGAGATCAGCGTCGTTGCCGATGACGTCACGTCGATGCACACTGTCGCGGAACTGGTCTATGCGCTGTTCGACAATTCGACGCTGACCGGGCTTTCAGGGTATGAGCAGGTCGGGCCGATGGATCGGGAGAACGGACAGCCGATGATCGAGGATGGGATCTACCGCTACATAATCGAATACCGTTTGATGCTGAAGAAGACATGATAACAGCCGAAGCAATTTTGAAAATTCTGATCAGGACGGCAAAGCACTTTATCGGCCTGGCAGAGCAACTGTTGAAAGAAAAGAAATAAATCGTTCTAGCCCTCTCCGCACGGACACGGCAGGACTATCACCATCACGCCATACGGCCTCATGGAGCAACCGCAACCTATGAGGCAAGCAAATGGCAACAGCAATCGTGTGGAAAAACGTTGCGGTTTCGATGCAATCCGCAATCGCCGCAACCAAGACCATCACCGGAATCACCAAGGCATCCCCGGCAGTAGCATCAAGCACATCGCACGGATACAGCAACGGCGATCTCGTCTTCCTTGAAGTCCAGGGAATGAGGCAATTGGATCAAAAGGTTGTCAGGGTGGCCAATGTCGCCGCCGATACTTTCGAATGTGAGGGGATCGACTCGACCCTGTTCGATACCTTCACTTCCGGCACGGCGGCAAAACTGACAATGGGAACGACCATCAGCACCGCGACCAATATCTCTGCCTCTGGTGGCGACTTCGAGTTTATTGACACGACCACCATTCACGACCCGCAAAAGAGCCAGATTCCTGGCCTACCGAGTGCCATTTCATTCAGCATGGATCATATTTGGGACGCCGACGATGCCGGTCTCCTGGCGATGAAAGCCGCTTCCGACATCCAGGCGAAACGGGCTTTCAAGTTTCAGTTCGGTAGCGGCGGGCAGATCCTTTACTTTGTCGGCTATGTCGGCTGTACCATGCTCCCTGGCGGACAGGCGCAGGGGCTTGTTACCACAAGCGCAGTTATCACGATGAACGGCACTCCCACCTATTACGCGTCCTGATAGGTGACATAAATGCTGAAACTCAACCCCGAGCCGACATTCAAGGCAGATGTCCCGATTACCGTTCCCGGCGAGAAGAAGCCGGCGACGATATCCATCACGTTCCGATACAAGAACCGTAAAGAACTCATCGACTACGTCGAACGGCTCAAAGACCGACCGATGGACGAAGCGCTGGCAGAGATCATAGCCGCGTGGGACGGAATAGACGCCGAATGCAATCAAGAGTCGATTACCGCGTTGACGAACAATTATCAAGCCGCCGGACAGGAAATTTTCTCGGTCTACCGGACTGAGTTGATCGAGAGTCGGGTAAAAAACTAGAAGCCGCTGCCGTCGAGCTGATCGGCGGCGGCGGTAATCCCAACGAATCAGCTAGTAAGTTTGGATTACCTGTCGAGATAGTCCGGCAAGCAGAAAACTTCAGAGGCAACGACGGGGGCATCTTTCCCGACAACTGGCAGATAGTCAACCTCTTCACTGATGTGATGACACAGTGGAGAATGGGGCCAGTTGGAGCCATCGGGCTAGATCACAATGTTCTTCCGATGTGGATGAGAGTTAGGAAGATCGCGCCGGAAGACGAAGAAGACGTTTTAGAGGGGATCAAGGTCATGGAGCGGTCAGCACTCAAAGCAATGCGGGAGCGATAAGTGGCGAAGATACCCGGAATATACGTCGAGATTTCAGGCGACTCGACCCAACTCAGAAAGGATATGGCGGCGGCTCGGCAGATTGTTACCGAGTCTGCCAAGGGCATGTCGAATGCCCTAAACAACGCCATTGATTCAAGATCAATCTCCAAGGGCACGAATACCCTTATTGCCAGCCTCGGCACGCTGTCAAGATCATCCCAGACGGCTGGGCAGACCTTCAAGCAGATCGGGGTTGACCTCGGTAGTCTCCAGAAAATCACCGGCGTAACCGGCACGCAGTTCCAGCAGTTACAGTCAAAAATGATGCAGACCTCCGCTGCAAAAGCGCAGGTCGATTCTCTCCGTAGTATTTCCCGCGCTGCTGGTCTCTCAACGACAGAAATCAAGTCTCTCGGTCGGCAGTTCGGGCTATCGAAAACACAGATTGCCGAAGTCACCAAAGGCACAGACAAGGCCGGTCAGTCCTTCTTGTCGTTCGGCAATGCTGCAAAAACCGCGCTTGCGTTTTTGTCGGCAGGGGCGCTCGTTTCCTGGGGAAAGCAAGTCATTGCCATTGCCGACAACTACACCAACCTCCATTCACGCCTAAAACTCGTAACCTCATCGCAGCAGGAGCTAATATCTGTCGAGGAAGCTCTCTTCGATATGTCCAACAGGACCCGCCAAACCTACGAGAGCACCGCCAATTTGTATACCAAACTCTCAAGGGCAACCAGGGAACTGGGGCTATCGGAAAACGAACGGCTGGCCATCACCGAGAGAGTAAATCAGGCTCTTATTGTCTCGGGGACATCCCAAGAGAGCGCGAAAGCTGGTCTCCAGCAGATGACCCAAGCTCTCCAGGGCGGGATAGTTCGTGCTGAAGAGTACAATTCGATGATCGACAACACGCCTCGGATTCTGGAGGCGGTGGCGGCAGGGTGGAAAGAGGGGAGTATTACTCTCGGTCAACTCCGACAGAAGATGCTGGATGGAAAACTGACGGCGAAAGATTTCCTCGACGCATTCGAGCGGGGCGGCGCGGGGGTGCAGGCTGAATTTTCAGAGATGACGGTCACGGTCACTCAGGCCCTAACTGTGCTCGACAATGTTTACAAGGACATCATAGCCGACGCCAACGAAGGATCAGGAGCGACTGAGGGGATATCTCGGTCTATCCTTAGTTTGGCCGATACGATAGACCAAAACCGTGAAGGGATCCTCTCGTTATTAACCGAGATGATCAATCTTGCCGGTCAGGTCGTCGGCGCGTTTGGGAACATCGGGCAATCGATTCAGGGCGCGCGGGCTGTAGCTGCTGGGGAATTGTCGTTTCTGGAATATGCGACTTCTGATGCCAACGAACTGAAACAGGCTCTTGCCGACATCGTTCCGGGCATGAAAGAGGTTGACACCGAACTCGATAAGCTGGCGTCAAAGCGCAAAGACGTTGCCGAATCATGGGCGTTTACCCCGGCAGCACGCAAGGCCAAAGAGGACGAACTCAAAGCGATAGATGATTCCATTAATGCGCTTGAGATCGAGAAAAACACGCTCGAATCCACGAAAGACAAATACGTCGATACATGGCAGACGGCGAAAAAATCGGTAGAAACGACCACTCCTGTCGTAAAAAAACATTACGGCACGGTCAAGGTAGAATCTGACAAGAGCAAAAAAGAGCACGTCAAGGCTGAGAAGGATAAGACCAAAGCTACCAAGGACGAGGTCGAGAACCGCAACACCTATTACGAGCGGTACGGCATAGCAGAGCGAGCGCAAATCGAGAGTATCAAGGACTCTTGGCAGCTCATGGAAGAGGGCAAGACAGAAGCGGTAGCCCGTGCAAATGACGAGATAGTAGACAGCACTGAAAACACGACCAACGTATTCGTGGACGAGTGGAGTAACGCGATGTCGAGCATTCAATCGTCCATCGCTGACATGATCTACGAGTTTGATTTCTCGATGGATTCGATCCTCGACATTTTCAAGCGAATGCTGGCGGAAATGCTCGCAGCGATCATCATGTCGGGGATCAAGGACGCCCTCATGAACCTGTTCGGCGGATCGGGAGGGTTTCTCGGAGGGCTGTTCGGGTCAGGCACGGGCGGAGGTGGTGGCGGTATCGGCAGCATGTTCGGCGGCGCGGGCGGACCGGCGACAACCACCATGGGGCAGATCGGCGGCGGGGTGGCGCTGGCCGGCGGGGCCTATGGGATGTATTCCGGGGCGCGTAACATCGGGCGCGGCAATACCGGGACCGGGATCATGCAAGCAGGACTTGGTGCGGCGAGTGCCTATCAGGGCGGGGTAACACTCGGGTTGATCCAGAGCGGCACGGCAACTGCTATGGCCCAGTCGGTGGCGGCGCAACTCGGAATTAATATAGGATCTACTGTCGGCGCGTCGGGAGCCGGACATGCTGGCATCGCCGCGGCACAATCATCGCTTTTTTCATCAGGAGCCGGGACCGCCGCAGGAGCCGGGACCGCCGCAGGAGCCGGGACCGCCGCAGGAGCCGGGACCGCCACAGGAGCCGGGGCTGGAACTGGAGCGATGGCCGGGATGGGGGTCGCTGCTGGTTGGCTCGCGGTCGGGGCATTGATTATTGCTGGGCTGAACACCTGGCTCGGCAAGCACCGCCCGACCCTAGGCACAATGCTGAACGCTACCGGCACCACTGAGGGGCAATTAGCATCATCGGGATTGACCCGAGAGTTGCAGGTCGTGACGGACGAGATCAAAGACCTCGTTCCGGCTCTCAAATACACGGCGTTGGCTGCATACGATGCGAGCACAGGAATACTCACGATGCAGCGTGGGTTGCAGGATTTTGGGAACATCGCTGACAGCAACAACAAGGTTACGGTCGGGTTTAACTACAGTCTGGACAAATCGACTGGCAAGTGGAAGACGATGATCACCATGATCGACGAGCAGCAACAAGCAATGATGGATGCCTCCGCCGCCGCCGAGGGGTATACCAAAAAACTGTATACGGTTGGGAACCAATCCTATTACGCCGCCGCCGGCGCAGAAAGGATGTCGGGGGATCTGGCAAGCGCAGCCGGCGCGATGGGGGCGGTATCGGGTGACGTATCATCGCTGACATCTGCCACTAGATCATTGGGTTCTGCGTCAAGCATGGCAGACGGGCAAGTTCTCGGGTTTTCGCAAATGATTGTGGGGTTTGGCGGGGTTGTCGGGGAAACAGCCAAATCAATCGGAGTGGCAGCAAACTCAATAGCCTCCGCGTCTGGGGTAAACGGGGTCGATCTCGGATCGTTTGCCGGTGGAGACCAACTGCACGCTGTCGGGGGGATATTCCCCGGAATCACCCGATGGGGTTCGCATGTCATCGGCGAGAAAGGGGCTGAGGCGCTTATTCCGCTCCCATACGGACCTGACACGTTCGAGAAGTTGTTTAAAAAATTGGATAGCGTCAAGGCCGGCGGACAGGCCATACATAACCACATCTATCTCGATGGCCGGGAAATAGCTACCTACGTCAAGCAGCTCGACTCCGATCTGCAATCACGCGGATTTTCGAGGTTGGCCGCATGAGCATGGTAATGAGCATCATAGTCGATGGCGTCACCCGGAAATTAAGCGCGGAAGGCGTGGCCGGGGCGACATATTACTATGAACCATATGTCATCTCATCGCCATCGCTCTCCCTGGCCTATGGCGACAGCGGCGGATACATCAAACCACGATACGGCAACGTGGTTTTCTCTCCCGACCTGTTCACCGCAAAACCTGCTGACACACTGGCCGGGACGATCTACTGGCTCGATAGCGAGACGTTGGCGGCAACGGTACTTTTCACCGGGACTTTCGTCTTGCAATCCATCGGCCGCGACGAGGTGGTCTATTCGATCCGCGAGCACGAGTTCAACGTCAACATGCTCTCTCTGGGGGTGGACGAAAACGGTGATCCGGTTGACATCCCAATTGCCATGGGGACGATATCGACGGCGGCATGGAGGCCGTTTTTTCCGGCGCAGCGCTCAACCAATGGAGTTGCCGCGACGTTCTACAAAGGGGGCGGTTTTTTTTCTACTGGCCTCAAGGTTTTCGACGATTACAACGATGTAACCGCAGCGTGTGACGATTCGTCAGGAGACGCATACGGAGTTCTCGGATATGATCGCTCTACGTCTCCAGCTACGGTGTATATCGTACCGGCAGCACAGGAAATATCTACCCTCGCGCACCTTGCTGATTTCGTTGCCACGAAACTCGGAGTTACGGCATCGTACCCGGCTGCATTCTCCACGTATCCACTGGTCAAATTCGTAAAAACGAATAGGAAGGCCATTGATTTTCTGGATAAGGCTTGTGGGTTTTACGGGCAGGTTTTCACATTATCCGGAGACCTCACCACGCTGACATTCTACGACCGCGCCGCGGCGGATACATCGCCAATATCAATTGACTCGTTCGATTTTTTCGAGGCTCCAATCGGCGGGAAACGGTTGATACGCAACCTCTCGACCCGCTCGGAAAACGCGCGGCTACCGGAGCAAGACCCTATTGCGCTGACGTGGCACCTATCCGATAAAAGCTGGTACGCAAAAGTGGTCGGCGATGCTTACGGCGATGATATCGAGGTCGAGACATTTCTTGATTATCGGACAAAAAACTATTTCCGGAACACGAATGTTGCTCGACTGACCTCGCTTCTGGCTCTGTGGCAAAAAGCCTGGGCAACGGTGACGATGCCGATTGATGGCAATATCTATGACATTGGGCGAGACCTGATCGTTTATGACGATACGTTTTCCGTGCCGCTGGCCACGACAATGAAGATCCTCAACATTGACTACAATTTCGATCAGGAAACAGTGACCTATAAGGGACCGGCAACGACCGTATGAAACTGATAGCGACATCCACGGCGACATCGGCCACGGCGACGAGCGAAAGCGCGACATGGCCGGCGGTCAACGTGCTCGAAACTGCCGTAAAGAAATCCTGGAGGGCGGCTAGTTCATCGGTCATGTCGGCCATGGTATCGGTGGTCATGCAAGGGACGATGGATTCGGTGGCGATTCTGGGGATTGCGGCCGATACCCTGACTGTCTCGATCACTGACCCGAACGCGATTGCATGGGAGCCAGACACGGAATGGGAAGCCGGGACGGCATGGGCGACCAGCGGGGCAATTTCTCCGCAGGAGATCCTGCTGGAGCCACTGGCAGGAACAACAGTAGCCAGCGCTTCCGGGCTGAGATCGGCGGCATGGTTCGAGTTCCCAGAATTTACTGGAATCTGCGTGCTCCGAATCACGGTTGCAAACACGACCGGACGGCCGCTGACATTATCAATCGGCACGGTATTCCCGGGGTTACGGGGCGAGTATTCGAACGCACGATACGGAATGGCTGTCAATGAGGTGGATTACTCGATTGAACGGGAAATGGCTGCGGGCAACATCTACTACAAAGCCCGGTCGTTGGTGCGAGAATATTCGTTTACGCTGATGATCATCGAGCAGACGATATTTGACGCGCTGTGGAACATGCTCAGAAGCAAACGCCGTATCCCGATGCCGATGGTGCTGGTGGACGATTACGGTACGCAATGGCTGATCATGGGCCGGATACGGTCTATGCGCGGGACGATAGAATCATACCGATATACTCCGATTGACCTTGTAGTGAGAGAGGAAATTTAATGGCAATCACAGTTTATAAACGGGCTGCAAAAACAGGCGGCGCGGTTTCGGCGCTTGACGGTATCGACGGGACGGGACTGCTGGATGGCGATTTCGCTTTTGTAATGGACGGCAGCGCGATAACCCCATACCTGCTGGACGCCGACAGCTCCGGGACGGATGACGGCGAGAACATCATCGCTCCAGACCTCAATGCCGGGACGAAACGGTGGCTGAAGCACACATTCGCGAGCCGCGCCCACGACCTGCTCCATGTCAGGGATGAAAAGACGGGCGGGACAGCGGGCGGCGGATCATCGGCAGGGACGCAGACGCGGACTGTCCAGACCGTCAAAGTCAACGAGATAACCGGGGCCAGTCTCGGAGCATCCAACGACATCACTCTCCCGGCGGGGACTTACGACATCGACATTCGGGCTACGGTCGGAGGGGCGGTCGGGCTGCATAAACTCAGGCTCTACAACACGACCACGGCGGCATATATCACGGCGTCTGAGGGATTGAACGCGACCGCTACAGCGGCGGGGGTTGCAACACTCGTTACGACCTTGACGCTGGCGGCTCCATCGGTCCTCGAAATTCGGCACTACACGCAGAACGCGGTAGCTACGGTCGGGCTCGGGGCAGCTTGCTCGAACGGGCTCGAGGTCTACCTCGACGGCATCTTCAAGCGGAGAAAATACGCATGATGCGGGTCTGGTATAAATCGGTTGGCGACACGAAACCGACTGTGATCACCGATGAATCGACATGGCGGGCGGGCGAGACATCGTTCCTGGCAGACTGTCTGACTGATCCTGACCGATACCTCATCCACTGGGCGGGCGGGGTCATCCCGTCACTGGTCGATGATCCTGATTATCAGGCACGGGCAGCGGCGGTAAGGCTTGAACTGGGTCAATCAATCATGCGGATTGCGATCAAGGCCAAAGAGAATGCGCGAAATGTCAGGAAAATAGAGCACCCGGACATCCCTGGTGCGTTTTTCGACCCATCGGACAAGATCCAGAGGATGTTGGACCGATATGACGATATCGCAAATACCGACCCCCTGCCGATCAATAACGGGTGCTGGGACGACATCGACGAGAATCCGGTGGCGATGACCATTGGAAAACTCAAGCATCTGCGAAACGCGTTTGTTGACCGGGAAGAGGCGAACTACCAGACACGGAAGGCGCACATTAAAGCGATGAAATTGCTTGCCGACCCGATGTTGTACGACTACTCGGGCGGATGGGCATAACACGGAGGTACACCATGCACGGAGCACTGATCGTAATACTTTTGGCGGCAATGGCAACGGGCGGCTGCACGGCGAATATTCGCAACACAGATATCAATTTCGAGGCGGGCCGGGATATGAAGGTGGACGCTTCTGGCGCGTCGAATCTCACCGACACGGCGCAGACGGCAGACGGTGATTTCTCCGGGCTGATCGAGGCGGTGAAGAGCTGGGCGGACAAGAACGTCACGGATATCGTTGGCGTGCTCAAGGACGGCGCGGATGTGGTTGAGGAAGAACTTGCCGAGCCTGAAGCGCTTGACGATTCCGGCCAGGGTAACGTGGTGGAGGTGGAGTAATGCGCTGTCTGATCACAATCCTGCTCTCCCTGCTGCTGACCTCCCCGGCGCTGGCCTCTATTGAGACATGTGTGCGGGCGTGCCTGGATGATCCACTCCCGACCACGCCGACCACTCCCACGACTCCGACCGGCAGCAAAGTATTCCCCGGTCAGGTCATTTTCGAGGCGTCGAGCGATGTGGCGACAGGCCAATACGCGGGCAAAGCGCTGATCCTGTTCCCCTCTGCATGGTACGGGAAAATCCTGTCGGTCGGATTGAACGGCGAGACCGGCTACAAAGACGAGTACAAAGGGGCGCCGGTTTTCCGCTACACGAAGGAAGGCTCGGCATACGCAAGACCGCTGAAAATCGTCATCACGGCGGTCGGCGGACAGGTGTACACGGCAACGACCGGGGCAGTATTTCCGGTAACTCCTGGCAAGAATACCGAGACCTCGAAGACATCGGCATGGGCGAACGGAAACCGTGATCACTTCCGGCTGTCAAAGACCGGATCAGTATACGGAAAAAACATCACATTGGAATTTTCGAACGGACTGAAACGCACGGTGACTTCCGGCGCAGCCCGACAGGAATGGTCAGACGGGACGCTCTGGAAACCCGTATCGGATAGCAACGGGAAAGCCGTGGTTCTTGGCCCGCGTAACGTCCACATCGCAAGCGTCACCGTGAGGTACTGAGCCATGCGCGTAATCGTCGAGACCGATCTGACCGTAACGGACAAAATCGAGGGGAGACATTACGTGAAAGACGAAAAGTGCGAGTGCGGAGAATACTGCTTCTCGTTCGATTTGAACGGGCGGCAGGGGCAATGCCGGGATTTCAAGCGGCTGCTTACGGGCGTTAAACTTTGCGGATGGGAAAGGCGATAATGGCGGGCTGGTGGCGAGAACAGGCAAAGACGCTGAATCGAGCATGGGGTTGGCGCAAGGTGCGGGCGCGGCGGATACAGATCGACGGCGGGAAGTGCCGGGCGTGTGGGCGCAAAGTTAACCTACAGGTTCATCATATCCGGCCCTTTGCGATGCAACCAGAACGCGAGCTTGAACTATCCAACCTCGTCACGCTTTGCGGACGGTGCCACATCCTGCTTGGACATCTGGACAACTGGAAATCACGGAATGATGATGTGCTCTCAGATGCACATTATACGGAAAACAGGATCAAGGCGCGGCCATGATAATCCCAGAACCTCAATTTCAAACAATCCCCCATTCTCCCCGTGTCCGGCTGGTCGAGGATTGGCTGATTGAATCCGAGTATGGACTGATGCTCGTTGTCCCGCGCGGATTCGTGACCGACCTTGCGAGTGTCCCGCGCTGGATCTGGCCAATTCTTTCCCCGTTCGGAGACCTCCGCTATGGCGGTATCATCCACGATTTCGGATACCAGCACGCTTATCTGCTTTCCCCATATTCCGATGACCAAGTTTACAACCTCGAGTCCATCGCTCTCAGAAAAAAATACCCCGAAGAGTTTGGAGGTAATATTCCAGTGTTCATCGGCAAGAATCGTGATTTTTTTGATCGGCTTTTGCGATACGTGACCATCCAGGCGACAGGGTCGAAATGGAAAGCTCATGCCGCATATTGGGCGCTGAAGGTGTTCGGCTGGATTGCTTGGAACAAGTATCGAAAACTCGGGCCAGTCGCCTACAACGCGAATTCTCTCGGCCTCCCGGCTGCTTCTGATGAGGAAAACCGTAATGATTGAGCGCACCTTCGACCGCATAGAATCATTCGATCCACGTTCCCGGCAATTCCCGGTCGTTGAGCAATTTCCCGAACGCGAGTTGATCAGCAGGGTGTGGTATCTCGATACCATACTTGATCAAGGGCATGAGGGCGCCTGTGTTGGGTTTGGTCTGACCCATGCGCTGCTTGCCGAGCCGCGACCCGGAAACAAGGAAGAGCTGACCGAAGATTTCGCCCGCGACGTATACCACCAGGCACAACTGCATGACCAGTTTCCCGGAGAAGAGCCTGAGGTGAGTGGCACATCGGTCATTGCCGGATTGCTTGAACTCAAGAGGCGGGGCAAGATCAAGTCTTTCCGGTGGGCTTTCGGACTGCACGAGGCTTTGCTCGGTCTGAGCTGGTACGGAGGGGGCGTCTTGGGGTGTAAATGGTATAGAGACATGACCGAACCGGATGAATACGGCTATATCCATCCGACCGGGAGATTGATGGGCGGGCATCTGATTTTTGTCGGGGCAATCAATATCAATCGCAGGACAGTCAAAGTGAATAATACATGGGGATACGATTGGGGAACTGACGGTTGCGGGTGGATGACGTGGGAAGACTTCGAGTTTTCGCTTCATGACGGCGGAGAATTTGCCTTCATCGAGAAGCCATGATCTGCCCAATTTGCGGGGCGCGGCTCGAAAATGGGATATGTCGGGCGTGTGGATACGAGGCTGAGTGGTGTTGAGGGTTTTTAATCACCTGCCAGGGCGGCAGGGCAGAAGAGAAAGGACATGCCAATAATGACACCTGATCAATTCGCGCAACTCATGGACCTGCTGGAGAAGATGGTCAGCAAGCAGTACACGCTGACCGGCGCGGCAGATTGGGAGATCCTTGTGATCCTTGGGGGAATGTTGGCAGCGGCTATTGCGGCGATGTGGGTAGACCTAAAGGGGACCATTAAAGATAATCGCGGCGAATTGCGCGACGAGTTGATGAAGCACATGGTGAACGATGAGCGGGACCATGAAAAAATATGGATGGCGATGAAGGATTGTCAGTCCGACTGCTGCCCAAGGGAGAAGAAATGACACGCAACCTGAGAGCATTCTTAGACATGATAGCGCGGGCCGAAATCGGCAAGGAACTGCTAGAGAAATCCGATAATGGCTATAACGTAGTCGTTGGTTCTAGGCCGTCAATGCCGATCCTGTTCGGATCATACTCCGACCATCCCCGGCTCACCGTGGAGTATGCACGCGGGAAGAAGTCCACTGCGGCGGGACGGTATCAGATCATCATGCATAATTACGACGCATACAAGAGAATCCTTAAGCTCCCCGACTTTTCCCCGGCAAGCCAGGACAAGATTGCCCTGCGGCTCATCGGCGAATGCGGGGCAATCGCGGACATCGAGGCGGGCCGGATCGAGCGGGCGATCATCAAATGTAATTCGCGGTGGGCGAGTTTTCCGGGGGCGGGGTACGGACAGAATGAGCACGAAATGGCGGCGCTGATCGCTGCATACACACAGGCTGGGGGCAACCTGGCGTAATTTGGAGAGGTAATAATCATGGCAGGTACATGTGTTGTAACGCTGAAACGGGGATACGTCGATAATTCGCTCAACGCACAGCGGGCATTTGAGTTTGATTTCACGGCAGACGCGGCTGCGGCGACTTTCCCGGCAACCGGGACCGCTGCCCAGTTCGGCGACATCGGCGCTATCATCGATGATATCGGGGTAATTTTCGACGGCACGACCGCGCCGAATACGCTGACAATCTCGATCACGGACGGATACGGGGCGGTGATTTACTCAGCGGCGAACCTGACTGCAACGCAGGTTCGGGGATTACTGACGCAGACGATCCCGATTGTCAACGGCATGACCGTGACGCTGAGCGGTAATACGACCAATTCGGCGAAGGTCAAAATCATCGTTTATCTGGTGTGATATGAGCGCACGTAAACTGCTATTGCTCAATCGGTCGAGGTGGCTCCGCGACATAGCCAGCGGCGAAATGCTGGCATGGTATCGTGGCGATATCGCAGACGGCAAACTTCAGGCATATCTCCCGCGTACTGGATCGACCACCCCACAAGTCAAAGGTTCTGTATTCTCCGGCGCGGGAACAGGCGCATGTACGGGGCTGCTCACCACAGACACTATCACGAGTCAAGGCACGGTTCCTACCTGCACGGTTAATGGTACACTGACCATCTCTGCGGATTGTTGGGATGTCTACGTTCATCGGGCAGGAGTGCTGTGGGCGTACTGGCCAGGAATTAATGTGGCAGGCTCATTTGAGTTGGATGCGAGCGGGAATGGCCATCACCTGTACCTGACGACTACGACGATTGCTGAGGTGGTGGATGGCACTGGGACGAATTACGTAAACGAGAAAGGATATTCATATCGAGAAAACTTATTCAGCGCAACTATTATCAACACCAATTTAATAGGGATTGCACTTGTGGACCTCGGCAGCGGATATTATTCATTCAGTAAGATCACAACCGCGCCATATATGGCCACTCAGATGCTCAAGGGGGGGGGCATAAAAGCAGCAGTCACTACATATAGCGTTACTTTAACTCTCAGAAAAATACCTGGCAGCACAAACGCCTATAATGAATTTTCCTTGCACGATGGGGCACTGACTGGTTGTACAGCCCGCGTTATATCTGGTCCTGGAACTGTTTCTGTTCCGTCAATGGTGCAAGTGGCTGGGTTGTCTGAAACAGTCGATACGGTTATAGAAATAAGTAAAGCCACTTTCGATATAGGAACTGATGATGTCAGGTTCTATATGTATCCAGGTCTTAACACATCCACAACTGTCGGTGATGGGTTTATTGTAAAAGAAATGCAACTGTGCGAGGGATTAACTCCGAGTAGTTTGTACGAGATCCCACCAAGAGCCAGAAGCCGCTATACTATATCAACTCGTGGAGGTTATCCGAATAGTTTAGGAGCCGTAGTATGCATTGGAGATAGTTTGACAACTGGGTATATCCAGTACATCAGACTGACAAATAAGCGTACGACTTTTTTAGATAAAGGGGTTGGGGGGAACACATCGGCCCAAGTTTTAGCGAGATTCTCGGCAGATGTTGTCACAACTGGCGGGACGCATTGCATTATTTTTGTGGGAATCAACGATATACTAGGGGGGGTGGTATCCGCAGCAGGAATCATGGCGAATATTTCAGCGTGTGTTGATATCGCAGATGCAAATGGAATAGGAGTTACCCTGTCTGAAGTTTCACCGTGCGGAACACATACTTCATGGACCGAAGGCATACAGACAAAAATAGAAGAACTAAATGCCTTGATAAACGCATATGGATCGGCTAATGGGATACGCGTAGCCCCAATGTACAATGGGATGCTATCCCCAGGTACAGATAATCTCCTAACTGCATACGACAACGGAGACGGTCTGCATTTTAACGCATTGGGGTCGGAAAATGAATCGTTTCTGTTTAACTCAGTGATTCCCTTCTCTCCTGATAGCGCCAGCGATATTAGTCAATATGCGATAGCAAGTCCAGGCCCCCTCAACGTCTCAGCCACCATCACAGCAGGCACCACCTACCCAGCAATCACCGTCACAGCCCCACTCGGCCCGGAGTTTCAGGAGATTGCAGAGTGGACCGGAGGCGCGGCGGTAGATCTCTCTGATCCTATAGCCTCAAGGCATACCAGGGTAGGATCAAGAGGGATGTTTATTTACAACCAGCCTTTATCCTACGATGAGGCGGCAAGGGCTGACAGGTATCTCGGATATACTTCTCCTTCTGGGTTGGTGCATTTGTGGAGCGCAAGGGAGCCTACTGCTGCACCATACGGACCACAATCGACATATAGTGCTGCATCTCAGCAACCAGACATTAACGGAACTCTCGTCAATTGGCCGAATTATGTATCTGGCGAGGGCGTAAGAGTTTCGCCAGCATATACCCAACTGGCGCAGAACAGTAAACTCCTGAACGCCGTAGCAGGTTCGCCCGGCACCGGCCCGGATAACTGGACATATTCCGTTGTTGATTCTCCGACGATGGCGGTTACGGCGCGGACGGTTGGCAATTCTCTGAGGTTCAGCGGCACGGCATCAAGGGGATATCTCGCCATTAATCAGGCAATGACCGCGCTGTCGGTCTATACATTCTCGTTCAAGGCGGTCTGTGACGGAGTGTTGCAGATTGATGAGATTCAGTATTGTTCGCTCACTGGCGGGACGATTGTTGTATCGATGGACGGGGTTGTCGTTGCGGATGAAAACGCTGTCCCTGCTGCTGGGATTCATACGTTTTCAATCAAGATCACAGCCGGGGCAGCTGGCGATACCGCTACATTCCGTTTCGGACTCGGGGCGAGTGCCGTAGCAACCGGGATCGTGACGGTTTACGAGCCGCAACTTACCATTAGTTCGTATGTGATGCCGTATGCCGCTACCGGAGTCGGGGAAACTGCTGCGATTGCATCAACAGCCGCCACATCTGCCGGGGCTGGGCTGTCTGTGGCCGACAATGCGGAAATAACTGCTGCGCTCGGGGGGGTATTTACCGCCGTTGTTCTCGTAAAAATGCTGGAATCATCCGCCGAAGTGACAGCCGACTCCAACCTCCTTGCGGTGAATAACAACATCACAGGCGGTATTTATATGGCCGCTGGGGGTGTGCTGAAGGCATCAGACGGGGTCAATACATGCACGGTGACGGTGGCAGGAGGATGGGCAAATGGGGAGCAAATATTCATTCCGTGGTGGATCAATGGGGCTGGGACAAATCAGCAGATCGGATATAAAAAATCTTCTGAGACAGCGATAACATGGGGTACGGCTGCGGCTTACGATGGTAGCGTCAACCCTGGAACGCATCTGCGCTATGGGTACACGATAGACAAGCCTATCGGGATAATCCAGTCTCAACTGTGGAATAAGAGCGTTGGAACTGATGCGGAAATTCTCGACCTGTTGAGATACGCATGAGAGCGGCAGTCATTTCAATTCTGACAACCCTGGCAATGTGGGCGCTGATCTACTACGCCCTGAACTATGGATTGCTGCAACCTTTGGCATATTGGAGAGACATATGAAGAAATTATTGATCACATTGATGCTGTGCCTGTGTCCTGTAGCGGCTATGGCTGCGCCTGGATGGGAAAGATCTATCACCGCCGAATGGGGCTATGACGCTCCAGCCGATCTGGTCCTCACCGGCTTTCGGATGTATCAAGAAGGCGTTGCAGTCTGTGACTTCGCCGGACCTGATCTGCGAACCGGGACGTGCAACATCCTGCTGCTGAAACGATCTACCCCGTTCACGCTGACGGCGGTATTTGCCAGCGGCGAGGAATCTCCCCATTCTGACGCTTATGTCCTGCTGGATTGGGGTCCAAAGCCGAGGATCATCCGGCTGGAATCGAGATGAGAGATGCCCGCCACGCCTCTCAACGAAGCGCACCCAGGAGGGCCACTTCTTGCAATCGTGGTAATGCAGTGATATAATGTAATCTCTTGCTCCGATCTCCGGGCGTTCCGGTGATCAGCCCCCGAAATGGCCATGCAGCGAATCAAGGTGTCGCTGGGTGGCCATTTTTTTTGTGCTGAATTAATTTTGCAAGGTTATAGAAATAGTGCTTGCAATATATCCAACTGGGTCATATAGTGTAATCAAAGGATGAGGCAATAAGGCCAATCCGAAACCTACTCCCAGGAGGGAATTATGAAAGCTCAGGCTTCTATCCTTGTCGGTCGCATCTCCGGTTCATCAGTTCAGAAGGTCTGTGTTGGATCCCTGTACGCAATCGGCGCGACCTTCCCTCTGACTGGCGGGATGACTCCTGATGAGCACGACCAGATCAGTCGTGCCGCTCGGTTCCTTCATGGAGAAAAGGCGGCAAGGTCCGCTGATCTGGCTTGCGGTTACAGGGTCAGCTTGTTCTAGGAAAGTCAGGCCATCCGGGGAAACTCGGATGGCTTTTTATGAGATATAAAGCCTGAACCAAAACTCAAACGGGGGACAGCAATGAAAGAGAAGATTATAAGAGTCGGGTTGTTCAGTGTAGCGAGAAACAGATACGAAGCAATAACAACCAATCGCGATGGGTATCAAGCTACTGAAGATAACAACATATGGAGACGATGCTCGGACAACAGTCGCGGGCGTATAGTAACACATCAAGACGGACTTGAGTTTACACCAGAGTCATGAAATCAGGCAGAGGCGGCGGCAGGGCGGGCGCAGGTAGGCCCGCCACTGGACGGAAAGAGCGGATCACGATCCAGCCAACCAGGGAAAATCTGGAATGGCTTAGGGCGCAGCTTGAGAGCAATAGCTCTATTTTAAACAGGTTGATGGATATGGAGAGGAATAATGGCGAGACGTGTGAAGGCCAAACAACCGAAATATAAAAAAAAGAAGTATAACCTAGACACGATGGAACTGAACTTGATTAAAGCACCGTTAATTCCAAAGGGCCGGACGATAATCTTGAATGGCTGAAGGCTAAGAAGGTGAGCTACAGCCGGGTTATCAATGGGTTGATTGAGCGGGAGATGGAGAAATGAGCCTGGAATTCAGACGGGTGGTCCGCGCTATGCGTGAGCAGCATAAAGGAAAGACAGATACACATCGCCTTGATTGGTTGCTCCATAGAATCAGCGGGAAGGCGCTGCGGGATATCGGAGTCGTGTACTCTTCCGGCTCGGATAAACACTCGTTGCGCGAAGCGATCGACAGGGCCATGGGCAAAGCGTAGCGTCTGGTAACAGTTACCAAAATCAAAAATATTTCCAATGTATTTTCAACATGTTGGTACTGGTAACAATCACCGTGTGAAGGTGGCTGTCATGCTCTGTATCCCTTGCCCTGTCTACGTTTGCGGCTTATCGGTAACTCCTGAACTGTGACCGACTGTTACCAGCCCTGATATCGCCAATGCCTGAAGCCGAGTCGATGAGTGCTGATACCGGCGCATGGTCATTGCGGGGCTGGCATGACCGGCCAGGATCGAGACAGATTTCAAATCCGCGCCCGATTCCAACATCTGAGTAATCGCTGAATGTCGGATCGAGTAGGCCGGAAGCCTCCGCAAAACCTTTGCCCTCTTCTTCGCCGCTGACCATGCCTTGCCGACCTTCTTGACCGGCTCTCCATGGTAATGGATGATATGGGTGGGCATCGGCGTCATGTGCCGGTCATGCTCGTACCAATCCAGCAAAGATGCCTCCAGTTCCTGGTGCATCGGTATCTTCCTCGACACCAGCCCGCCTTTCTTCGCGCTCCGAATGAATACCGTCTTGCCGGCGAAATCAACCTGATCCCATCGCAACGTCAGTAACTCAGTGTAACCAGGCCGGACGGCGGTGTACCATGCCAGCAGGATGAACCTCTGGAGATGCGGCGGCGAGACCCGCAAGATTGCCATGACCTCTTCCTGTGTGGCCGGGGCTATGACAGCATCGTCGCCTTTCGGCATGTCGTAGTGCGCGGCGGGATTGTACAAAATCACCTTGCGCTTGACCGCGAAATTCATGATGGCCTGAAACGTGGTCAATTCCCGTTTGATTGTCGATCTCGATACCCCGACATGCACCTTGCCTTGTCCGGCGCCGTCTCTCCATTCCGCCTTTCTGCGCCTGGACACGTACCCGTCTAGCATGTCCTCGGCAATCGACAACACATCGGTATCGGCAAAATAGGGTATCAGGTGGACTGTGGCGTGGGAATGGGCTGTTGATACTGACCTTTCTTCCATCTTGTCCAAACGGCTCTCCAGATAGTACAGGGCCAAATCACGGAACACTTTGCCGGATACGGCGGCGACACGACCGAGACCAAGTTCCTGATTCCTGGCGCGGGCGCGATTCTCTGCGTTCGGCCCGCGTCCGAAGTATTCCCGCGTCGCGTTCGGACGTTCGGGGATTTTCCCGCGCTGGAAGCGGACGAACCATCTCCCGTCTGGGGTCTGGTGGACGCTCACGGCTGCGGTTTAGGCACCTTCGGCAGACAGGCCAGAACGAGCGTCACAATCCACGAAAAGATGCAGGTCAGGAAGAGCATGAGCGCAACGCTTTTGCCACGGCTCCGGGCCATGGTGCCGTTAATTACGAATGGCGCAACAATGAAGGCCAGCACTGCGAGCACTAATGGAGCATCGAATCCGAACATTTATCACCTCTCATCTATTTTTGGCTGAAGTTCCAAAATACCCCCCCCCCACCCCCATCAATCGCTTCGATATGAACGGAGTTGAGGCTTTGCGTGCAGCAACGATATAATAGATCGATTTACCGACTCTTGCTGGGGTAGCAGTCACCCGACAGAACACTCCACGGACGAAGCGAAATATTTCCGCGCTTTTATCTGCCATTCGTGAAGCGAGGATGGCGCATGTGTCGGCTGAACAGGTTGTGGTAGTGCAGATATCGCAAAACTTTTTCCCGACGATATCGCCCCATTCTCTCGATTGGTCATTCTGGCGGATGATAACCTCATCTTTGATAATCAATACCTTGTCTGACTGATTATCATTTGCGCTAAGTCCGCCCTCTACCACAAAAAATCTTTCGTGACCTTCCATAAAATGCTTGTAGGTTTTAGACCTACGCAGTAACGTCTGTTCGGCGGGGTCCGTCACGCCTGAATCGACTGACCAGCCCCCTTTTGGTTTCCGATAATAGCCGATATCAGCAGGTCCATCTTCTCCTCAAGCCTCCCCATTCTATCCTTCATCCCTTCCATCTCCACCTCGTTCTGACAAGATTTGTAGAACGCCTTGACGCTGGCGACCAGCGCCACCTTATTTATCGACGATCCGCTTATCAGGATTGCATCGACCATCTCTTTCGTCCCTTCAATGTTCGCTACATCCATCGCTGAATAGTCAACCATATCATTTCTCATTGAATCCCACATCGACATAATCTGGTCCAGGTTCTCCTGGCTCGGTCTATTTCTTTCAAGTCCGGTCTCCCATAGGCCGACCGCTTGTTGCTTTACCCCAAGCCGATCCCCAAACTCTTTTTGAGTGAGACCCAGTCGCTTTCGTATCGTCTTGACAATTTTCATTATTTCGCCAGCTTCCATATCTACCTCCTATCGTCATCTCAGAATATCAAGATACCCAGTCAATTTATATTATCACAATTTGTGAAATAACAAGAAGAAAATACACAGGTGGTGAAAATATATCTTGTATTCCTTGTTATCCTTGTGTACCTTGTATCAAAACAAGGAGGATTTAAGGATGACCAAACAAGAGTTTTCGACAAAGATATTGGGATGTTCCTACAGTATGTGGAGGGCCGTTCTAATCGGTGAACGGGACTTCGGATACAAGAAGGCCAAACTTGTATCTCAGGTTTTGCGGACAAGCAGTGACGTATGGATGGACCGTGACCGTATCGCAGATCGACGGGAAGCATGGAAGAATTTTGGAGGGAGATGAGATGAAAACTGATCTACCTGAGGTTCATATCAAAACAGTCAGGGGGCTAGCTGTAGTTTCGTCTCTTGATGTGGCAGAGAAATTCAGCAAGCCGCACAAGGATGTCCTGAAGGCCATCAGGGATATGGACTGTTCGTCAGAATTTGCCGGGCGAAATTTTTCGCCGGGATCATACATCGACGACCAGAACCAAAGAAGGCCAATGGTCAATATGACCAAAGATGGGTTTTCTTTTTTGGCAATGGGATTCAGGGGGAAGAAGGTGGCGGCGTGGAAAGAAAAGTATATAAACGCCTTCTCAAAAATGGAAGAAGCTCTCAGGAATAGAACAGAGCCGCGATGGATTGACGACAGAAAAAACGGCAAACTATCTCGCCGTGAAGAGACAGACGCAATATCTGACTTTGTCGAATACGCCAGGGGGCAAGGGTCATCCAGGGCAAACTGGTACTTCAAGCATTACACGTCAGCAGTCTATCGGGCGCTGTTCATCGTCAACGACCATTTCAACGGATCATTCCGCGACCTGCTCAACTCTCGCCAGCTCAACAAACTGACCATCGCCGAAGACCTCGTCACCGAGATCATCCGTGACGGCATGGCGCAGGGACTTTTCTACAAAGACATATTCCAGGCTGCAAAATCTCGCCTTGACGCTCTTGCCGCTGTTGTCGGTGTATCCTGGGTGGTTTCTCCGGCAATGCGCTTGCCGACGGCAGGCAACGTCCAGCAGATCGAGGCGTAACGATCATGTCCGCCGACACCTCAATAGATGTAATGGTAGTCCGCCGCACAATAGCCGGTCTCGACCGGATAATCCGCGACCTGCTGCTGGAACGTGAGGCTTTGGCGGCGCGATTGCCAAAGGACAAGAGACGGCGCGGCGATGCGACGAGTATGCCGACGCTGGACGAAATTAGGAGGGGGAAGAGATGAACAAAGACCTGATAGTGCTGGCAACGGCGGCAATCCTGACCGTCTTACTGATCCTCGTCTGCCGGTTGACATCGCTGCCGGAAATTCTGGACGGCGAGACGGTGGAGCAGATTCGGGAAATCGAATTGAACCATAACAAACATGAGGTGCCGAAATGATGCACACGCCAAGCATAACCAAGTTTTGCAAGGATTGGCTATTCGAGCTGTTCATAGCCAACCTCGATCGCCTGACCTCATGTGCCACGGTAGCGGTATGGCTGCTGATCGTGTGGGGGATCGTGTGGGGGATGGCTGAATACGGGGCGATGCGATGAGGGTCGGAACACCAATCTACACATGGGACGATTGCGGCGGTTGCGTCCATTTCGACACGGAAAATGGCTGCACCTTCGATCCGCACCCTGAGCACATGGTGGACGAGGGCGAATGCGCGATTGTGTGCCTGAGCGGACAGACATCGCTGGAACCTGATTATGGGCTGGATATTGATTTCGAGGAGCCGTGGGAATGAGCCAGGGAGGAACGTATCCGAAAGACGTGGAAAAGACCTGCTGCGGCTGCGGCGGCAAGAAGACGTTTTGGTGCGAGAATCGTTGCGAGCGGCGAGCACTCTATTTCTGTTGCGACGAGTGTGCCGAGACGTATTTCACTAGGACCTGCAAGACGGAGCAAGCCGCTCGGTTGCAAATCCGCATGTACTACCACAGAAAGGGTGAGGGCTGGAAGGCCGGTCAAAACTGCAAGCGGTCGGCAGACAATTATCATCCCGACCGCAAACCAGACAAGATTTTGCAGCAGGAACGTGAAGAGATGGCGCGGATTGAATCCGGTACGTTCCGCGAGCAATTACGGAAACTGGACGCTGAGTATTGGCGGAAGGTGCGAAGACATTATGGATTGAGAATCGAATAAATCAAGACAGGGGAGGCGCTACCGGGCAATGCGCGCCAGCACTCATCTACATAGCAGCGCTCCCCTGCCGATGCTGGCATTCCTCCTGCTCTATGTGCCTAGAGAGAAATTGTACGTCCCATACATGAATTGCCCGGAGGGTCCGACCCGGCCAATCAGCGGCACCGATGCATCACCATCGGCTGACACCGGGGAAATTTAAACAATAAGGAGATGAAATGGAACAGGAAAAAATGAAGAAACGGGTACTGGAAATTGATAGCCAAATATCCGACCTGAATATTGAGAAAACCAGGATCGTGTTGGCTTTGGCTGAAATGAATTTACCGTATAAGGTGGGCGATAGAATCACATGGCTAGGAGCTGGAGGAGTGTATGAAATAACCGAGATAAGGGATTATTACACTTATGGAGATTGGAAAATTATTGGCTCGAAAATAAAGAAAAACGGAGATCCGGGAGCGGTAATTAGACGAATCTGGGTGCCAGCTGATCGGTCAAAAGTCAAGGTGGTGAGCAAATGCTGAAAGAGATTTATATCCCAGGAATACCGGACGTGAAGATGCGGCCACGCGCCACGAAGAAAGGCCACGTCTACGATCCAAACGCACAGGCGAAAGAAGCGAGTATTCAGAAAGCGATACTGATTTTAGGTCCATCAGGGCCGTTCACTGGAGCGCTTGAGGTTACGTATAAGTTCGTCTTCCCCCGGCCAAATAACCATTACAGAACCGGCAAGAACAGCCACATACTGCGGGATGATGCGCCGTTATTTTGCACCGTCTCGAAGGATTTGGACAACATGGAAAAATTCTATGCCGACAGTTTTAACTCAATCCACTATCTCGACGATCGGCAGATAGTGAGACATGACAGGTCGGAAAAAAGGTGGGCGTTTGCTGACGAAGTACCACATGTGCGGATGGTTATAGATGCTTTGGAGCCTGAAAAAGAAACCATGATAACGAGGTAGAAAAGTGTTCAGGAAGGACGATGGAGTTCAGGGACGCAAACGCTATCAGGCGGATTCTTGAAGATATCAAGAGCTACAAAAATCAATAAAGGAGATGAAAATGGTAACGTGCAAAACAGTATGGTTCTGCGAGTCGGACCCGGAGAGGTGGTTTAAAAGGCTCTCTGAAGCAGAAGAGTTTGATAAAGTCAACGAAATTATATCCTTCATCAAAGAAGGGTGCAACAGCGACTCCCCGCAGGTCGAGCATATTGTCGAGCGGCTTATGATACGCTACGAAATTAGGCAAAGGTGGGACTACAAAGAACCGGAAGGCGAGCAGGAATGAAAGAAATAGCATTCCAGAAACGAGGTGGAATGGCCGTTCCCCTGACCATCGAAGACGAAGTTGCGTGGGCTGAGTTCAAAGAGAACCAGATCACACGGCACAAGGTTTACGGCGCGAAGAAAGAGCGGTCATACCTGCAACTCAAGATGTTGCATGGGTGCCTTAAAACGGTTGCCGAGAACACCGATAATCCGAATTGGGATACATTGGCCAAAGCTAAATTTTCGCTCAAGGTTGCCCTGCATTTCATCAAAGAAGACGTGGTCGTGGTAGACAAGCAAGGTCGGGTTCATTTTCAGTATCGGTCATTCGGGTATGATGATCTTGAGCACATGGAGGCATGTAAAGTTTTCGACCGTTCATGGCCGATTCTCGCCGCTGTTATCGGAGTATCTGAGGAAGTGCTTTTGCAGGAATCACGGAACAACGGGGGAGTGAGATGACCGGAGAACAATACAAAAAACTAATCTGTAGCTTTGGCTGCATCGTCACCGGAGAGCCAGCGGTGCCACACCATCCGAAATGTTTTCACAACGGGGCGGGGAAGGTGTCTGACTTCCTGTGTATCCCTTTGGCGCCACGGTTACACTCCATGCAGGATGATTCGATACATCGGAATAAATCAGTCTTCGAAATGAAATACGGGCGTGAGGCTGATCTACTCGCACGAACAATCGCAGAAGTGGCCGACAGGCTACATCGGAGGAGATAATGGAAGGAAAGCATCATTACAGATCGGTATTTGACTCACCATATCTATCCAGCCAGGACATAGTCGAGCCGACTATTTTAACGATATCCCACGTTCGGCAAGAACCGGATAAAACCAAGAAGACGAAGGACGTTTTCAATACAGCATTTTTCCGTGAAAAAGAACTGCGGCCAGGTGAAGAGCTGAAGCCGATGGTATTGAACGCAACTAACAGCCGGACCATGAAATCGTTGACAGGCAGTCCATACGTCGAGGACTGGAACGACATCCCGGTAATGATCTATGTTGATCATTCAGTGAGGTTCGGCAGGGACACGGTAGAGGGATTACGGATCAGCACAGAGCGGCCAAATATACGCCGGGAAGAATTGACCCCGTCACATCCACGGTGGGCTGTAGCGGTGGCAAGATATCGCAAGACGGGTGGTTTCGAAGAGATCCTGAGAAAGATGGATATCTCGGACGAGAACAAGGAATTGATCAAGGCCGAAGCTGAAAAGGTGGAAGGATGATTTTCCACGATATCCCCCAGAACACGGATATTTGGATGGACATGCGCGTCGGCAAGGTCGGAGGATCGTCAATCGGGAAAATCATGGCGAATTATGGCAAGGCATTCGGCAACCCGGCGCACGACCTGGCGGTGCAGATCGCCATAGAACAGATTACCGGATTGCGGCAAGAGAATGGATACACCAACGAACACATGCAGAGTGGGCATGAGCAGGAGCCGACTGCCAGAGCGCTGTACGAAGATGAGTTTTTCTGCACGGTTAGCAACGGAGGTTTTTTCGAGGATGGTGATATCGGGGTAAGCCCTGACGGACTGGTAGATGATGATGGGGTTATAGAGATCAAAAGCGTCATTCCTACAGTCCATTACGCAACCGTAGAGCGTGGGACGTTTGATCCATCATATAAATGGCAACTGTTCTTCAACTTGCAGCAGACGGGAAGGGAATGGATTGATTTCGTATCGTTCTGCGCCGGATTCCCTGAGGGGAAGCGTCTCTACACGTATCGTATTTTCAGGAAGGATTCCTGGGCTGTGTTTGCCATGATTGACACGAGGATGGACGAGTTTCGAAAGCTGGTTGAAACTAAAAAATCAGTGATAAATAACCTCAACAAATCACGTTAAGGTGCCAATATGCCGCACAAAATGAAAGGCTACACCGAACTGGAAGGTTACAACAAGAAGAGGCGCGAAGAGGCGGAAAACGACATGAACGATGCACACGTTCGGGCCGCAGTAGAGCGGAAACACCGGATCGCCCGGATGAGTCCGGCAGAAGTAGGCAAACTCCAGGCGGTGATGTACGCAACGTCGATGTATCTGGCTGGGTTTTCCGGGGAGCGGGTGCTGTGATTAAAACCAACAAATTATTTATGAGGGCAGAATGTTAAACCAATGCAATTTTATAGGCCGACTCGGCAAAGATCCTGAGTTGCTAAATGGGATTGATCCTTTATCTGTCGTGAATCGTTTTTGGCAAAAAGTGAAAATCAACGATAATGGTTGTTGGGAGTGGACAGGTGCGCTATCTAAAGGATACGGAATTATGAGTAGCAAAAGAAACAACCCTCCGTTTAAGGCTCACCGTATATCTTGGGCGATCAAACATGGCAAGATCGAAAAGGGAATGGTTATTCGGCATAAATGCGATAACAGGAAATGTGTTTCTCCATATCACCTAGAGGTAGGGACTCAAAAGGACAACATGAGAGATATGGTCAAAAGAGGAAGGTACAATAAAAAATCATATTTAAACCTCCATCCAGGCAAAAAAGGATTTCATGGGGCAGGGCCAAAATCAAACAAGGAGAACGGAATAGATGTCTATTAATAAGGTAATTTTGATCGGAAACTTGGGAAAAGATCCTGATGTTAAATTCACGCAAGCAGGACAGGCCGTAGCATCATTCAACGTAGCCACAACGGAAAGGTTTAAGGACAAGAACGGCCAGCAGCAGGACCAGACGGAATGGCACCGGATAGTCGCCTGGTCCCGTCTCGCGGAAATCTGCGGCGAATACCTCCATAAAGGCTCAAAGGTCTACATCGAAGGTAAGTTGCAGACGAGAAAATGGACCGATCAGAACGGTAACGAGAAGTACACCACGGAGATAATCGCCAGGGAGATGAAGATGCTCGACGGCGCGGGGAAGCAGGGCGAAGATATTCCTAATCCGCCGACCATGCTGGACGATAGAGTACCGTTTTAGCGTTGAGAGATGGCTGTCATGGTGTTGCGAGCACCATGACAGCCTTGTCCGATATAAAACCTGTGAGGGATTACAAGGACCACGGAACAGTAGCAAAGGTTTGCTTTAAATGCAAACAAGAGAAACCTCTGTCTAAATTTTACAAACATAAAATGATGGCTGACGGACATTTAAATAAGTGTAAAGAATGCACAAAAATAGATGTCCGCAAACACCGCATCATCAACATTGACAAGATAAGGGAATATGACCGGGCTAGAGGATCAAGCAAAGAGAGAATTGCAAGAAATGTCGTTAGACAACGCGCATATCGTGAAAACAACAGAGAAAAATACATCGCACGCGAGAGGGCGGGCAGAGCGCTAGAGAAAGGGATAATTAAACGATCTCCATGTGAGGTGTGCGGGATAGACAAAAGAATAGAGATGCACCACGAGGACTATTCTAAGCCGCTTGAGGTCGTGTTTCTTTGTTCGCTACATCATAAGCGAGTGCATGGACTTGGGCTTGATTACGAGTAGCATAAATATCGCCATTCCATTCACCTTTCCAGGCCCGATTTCATGTTAAATATTTTCGATGGCTGGTATAATTAGGCTATCGAACCGGCTGGCTACCGGGTGCTATTCGATTCAAATAATCGCAAATTCTCATCAGAAAAATGAAAACACAAAGCAACTATAGAAGGCTCGAATCCGGGGGCCAACACAAGATGGGGTTCCTGATGCCCCGTGCGGTCTTGTGCCCGGATTCGAGCCTTTTTCCGTTTGGTGAATTGATGAAAAAGGTCATCTGGATTTTCGTGTTGCGATGGATAGAGCGGTCGTATGCAGGATCAGATAAGCCGTGGTCAAGCGAGGTTGTTGATTGCTGCCTTTTTATCAAGGAACACATCAATTCCAAAGGCGATAAATGAAAGCCTGTGGATGGGTTAAGCTTCATCGCAAAATAACTGAATGGGGATGGTATCAGGACTCCCACATGGTGCATCTGTTTATCCATCTCATTGCATCGGCAAATCACAAGGACGGAGAATGGAGAGGAGCAGAGGTAAAAAAGGGCCAGTTTATATGTGGCCTCCATTCACTGAGCGAGGCTACCGGAATCACAACAAGGACGCTTAGGACATGTCTGAGTAGACTCGAACAGGGAAACGAAATAACGCGAAAAACGACAAACAAATTTACTATAATAACTATCTGTAAATACGAAGAATATCAGAGCGAAGAAGTTGAAGACCGACAAACAAACGACAAACAAACGACAAACAAACGACAAACAAACGACAACAAACAAGAATGTAAAGAATGTAAGAATGAAGAGAATGAAGAAGAAGTAAAACACTCTCGTGTTTCGAGCGCGCCGTGCCCGCATTTGGAAATTGTCAAACTGTACAACGAAAAACTTCCTCAACTTCCAGCCGTAATCCCGAACATGTGGAACGGAACAAGGAAAAAGCACCTTCAGGCCCGATGGGTGGAGGACAAGGACAGGCAGACATTAACGTGGTGGGAAAACCTCTTCGACAGCATAGGGAAAAGCCCATTCCTCCTGGGTAAAGGCCCGAAAGGGTGGAGGGCTGATCTTGGATGGATATTGAATCCGGCCAACATGACAAAGATTCTTGAAGGCAACTTCACAGAGCAAAAAGCAAAAAGGAATGACGAAAATGCAGAAAGAGAATTTGAAGAAAAACTCGCTCGACTTTCCAAACTTCTTGAAAGCAATATCGAATCTTGAGACTGCATTCGATTACAAAATCCCAGACACGCGGACGCTGGAGTATCACAAGGTGTTGACCGAGTGGGGGTTCACTGACGAGACCTTGTCAAAGGCAATCTCTGAAATCCTCAAGAAATGCCATCGATTTCCATCGCTGGCTGCATTCTGGGAAGCAAAGACCGCAGTATCCGGGCCTGTCTTCGCTGACGGAATCCAGAGGAAAATACAGTGACACCTGGAGAACTGAGTAGGCGCCTTGCCGACATGGTCGATTCCGTAGTGGAGCACCTACTCCCGAATGGCAAGCGTGAGGGTGGAAATTGGTGCGCCGGATCGGTAGGAGGCGAACCAGGGCAAAGTCTCCGGGTATGCCTCAAGGGGGCGAAGGCCGGAGTATGGACTGATTTTTCCAGCAACGAAAAGGGCGGCGACCTGCTCGACCTGTGGCAGAAATCCAAGGGCATCACGTTTGTTGAGGCAATCAAGGAAGCAAAGGCGTTTGCCGGGATAGACGATACCCCACCTGTCTTCTACTCGCCGAAACCCAAGAAAAGGCCGGTCGAGAAGCCGAAGTGCAAGAAACCTGCGGATACTGTCAAGTCATGGTTTGAGGGTCGGGGGATCACGCAGAGTACGCTGGACGCATATCGGATCGGACAGCAGGGAAACACCATCGTCTTCCCGTTTATCTCACCAGTTGGCGAAATCGAACTGGTAAAATACCGTGACCTCGACGCCGAAGAGAAATCCGGCAAGAAAAAAATCTGGTCAAATCCTGATCCTGAGTATCACCTGTTCGGCTGGCAGTCCATCGGCGACAACGATACAGAGGTTGTGGTGACAGAAGGTGAGATTGACTGCATGACCTACTATCAGCAGGGATTTCCCGCGCTATCAATCCCTCAAGGCGGTGGCGATGGAGAGAAACAGAAAGCATGGATTCAGCACGACTTTGAACGGTTGGAACGGTTCAAGCGGATTTACATCTCGATGGACATGGACGCGCCGGGACAGTCGGCAATCAAGCCGATAATCGATGCTCTTGGGGTCGAGCGGTGCCATGTGGTTGACCTGGGCGAGCACAAGGACGCGAATGAGGCCCACCTGAACGGTGAGGTTTTAACGCAGTTCATCGCTGCGGCAAAGACGAGAGACCCGGAAGAACTGAAGTTGCTGACTGCGTACCATAGCGAGATCATGGAAGAGTTCCGTGATACAGGGCTGATCGGAATGAAGCTCCCGTGGCCGAAGACGTACGCGAAAATCAGGTTGAGGCCAGCAGAGATATCCGTATGGGCCGGGATAAACAGCCATGGAAAATCAATAGCACTCAGCCATGTTGCGGTGGACGGGGTATCTCAGGGTGAACGGTTCTGTATTGCCAGCATGGAGATGAAGCCGCGCAAACTGGGCAGAAAGATGTATCAGCAGGTATGCGGGCATGACAATCCGAACGATGCAGAGGCACAGCAGATACTGCGTTTCTTGGGGGATCATGTGTGGATGTTCGAGGCATACGGCACGACCAAGGCAACGCGGATCCTTGAGATATTCGATTATGCGCGGAGACGGTACGGGGTGACTCAGTTCATCGTTGATTCGCTGGCAAAGTGCGGATTTTCAGAGGACGATTACAACGGGCAGAAAGGTTTTGTTGACACGTTGATGGAGTTTGCCGGTAAACATAACGTCCATGTGCATCTCGTTGTCCATGTTCGCAAGGGGCCGGGAGAAGGCACGGTTCCGGGCAAATTCGATATCAAGGGAACCGGGGCGATTACCGACATGGTGGACAATTCGATGATCGTCTGGAGAAACAAGGCGCGGGAGAAGGCTATTGAATCAGGACTGATGAACACCGAGACGGATATGGTCTTGAGTGTGGTGAAGCAACGGGAGACAGGTGAAGAGCCGGTTATCGGACTGTACTTCCATAAGCCTTCATGCCAGTTCATCGACTTTGAAGACTCGCCGCCTAAGCAATATTTATTTTAATTTTAAGGGGAAATCATGGGCGATAGAAGAGGATCAGTTCTGGCAGAGGCAGTGGACGTAATCAACGGTGAGAGGCAGGACGTGTACGGTGCGCCAGAAGATAGTTTTGGGCTTATCGCTGATTACTGGAGCGTGTACTTGAGTGAGAGATATGAAGATATTGATCTTGATCGCCGGGATGTTGCGATGATGATGGTCCTCTTTAAGATCGCCCGCGAATCGCACCAGCACAAGCGGGATAACATCCGTGACGCAGCCGGTTATCTGGGGATTTACGCCGATATGCAGAGCAACGAGACGCCGGTTGCCGAGCCGATGACGTTTGAGTGGAAAAAGTGCGAGGGTGGCACAGGTTCGATTTACAGAGGCAAATGATAAAAGGTACGCGCCGCCATGCAATCTTGGCGTGGCGGTGGCAAATTCTCCCAAATTTACGTAATTCGCAACAAAGGCTGAGATGAAAATAATTATTGGCATATCGATGTGCATCGATCTTGAAGACCTAATGCGCCGATTGCTGGCAAGCCCGGCACAGAGGATCAGGGATATTCTATCTTTCGATTTCTGGATTGAGAAAAAACGATGATCCATTATCACGGCGGCCCCATATGGCCAGAACAGGCGGCGGCGAAGGTGTGGAAGAACAGGCACGCTTTTGTGAGTTTTGCCAGGCCAGAACAAATAGGCGTAGCCGCTGAGGTTGCAAGTACATTCGCGCTTGACAATGGAGCGTTCTCTTTGTGGAGATCTGGCAAAGAAACGGACTGGAATGGATACTATGGGTTCGTTGAGAAGTGGAGCAGGCATCCTGGTTTTGATTGGGCGCTCATTCCAGATGTGATCGCTGGAGACGTAAAACAAAATCAAGAACTAATGGGAAGATGGCCATTCTCTCGCAATATTGGAGTTCCTGTTTGGCATCTTCATGAACCGCTGCACTGGTTGGTTTTCCTGTGCGAAGGATACCCCAGAGTGGCAATCGGCAGCTCAGGAGAATATGCGAAAATAGGGACACAGAAATGGTGGAATAGAATGGCCGAGGCGATGAATAAGATTATCGATGGGGACGGCAGACCGATAAGCAAACTACACGGTCTCAGGATGCTTGATCCGGCAGTGTTTACAAGGCTTCCGTTTTCGAGTTGTGACAGCACAAACGTAGCCCAAAACTGCAAAGATTCTTCGCGGTGGACAACCTACAATCCGCCAAACAATGAAACGCGAGGGATAGTATTGGCCGAGCGGATAGAGGCGCACAATTCTGCGGCTACATGGATGAAGAGGTATACACAGAACGAGTTGTTTTAGGCGGTGGCAAATTTTGACGAATTAGGGGGTTGAGAGATGGTAGATCAATGCGATGACTACGCAAAACTGGCCGACCTGTGCGGGCGGATGGCGAAGGAGATTGTTGCCGAAGCGGAAGAGGTGTTGAAATGAGATATCCGCCGCCCTGGGGTGACGGCGGATGGGTTATTTGGTCGGCACGGTCTTTGCCAACTGCGCCATGATTTTCTGGGCAGGGATAGACGGTCTACGCCTGCCCTGCTCCCAATCTTCGCATGTTCGCCCGCTTACCCCGACCAGTGCGCCGAACTCAGCTGTGTTGAGTCCGAGGTTCCGGCGGAGGTGGCGGATTTCGGCTGGGGTCAATTTAATTCTCCTCGCCAGGTGTTATTATTTAATCTTTGCCCCGGCCTCGATCAAGAGAACGTGCGTTGACGCCTCGTTTAACCTCGGAGATGCCCAGAACCGCGCGGCTACGTCCCATGTCGCAATTCTTCCTATCAGCGGCAACGCTCGGAGTTTTTCCGCGAGACCCCGGCACGAGATCCCCCATTTTCCATCAATCCCGTCCGGTTCGGAGTCGGCAACCTCTGCCCATACCGATTGCGCCTGGTCGTGCCCGCCTGACGCCATGAGTACCCCGCAGCCGTTGAGGATGTCGGCGATTGCCGACCATTCCGGCTCGGATAACTCCGGGACAGCATCGCGGGTTATCCGGTCATACCGCTCGACCAGTGTCGCCAGTGTCCCGGACAGCGAGTCGGATCCGAAGGCCTCAACGATTTCCTGCATCCCGTCTGGAATGTAGATGGTAGTTTTTTTTGACATGATTTCTCCTTGAGTTTTGCCCCCGCTGCCGGGGGCGGTTGGGTGGGATTATGCGCGATGTGCAGAGATATCGCAGTATCCGAGTTTCATTTCCTGCCTATGTCGCCGCAACCCAACGGCTACGGCCAGGGCTACCCTGTGGGCATCCCCGTTGGCGATTTTGAGTAGTTGTGACGGGCTGTAGTGCTTCCGTGGGTCGAGTCCGTGCCGCTCGGCAAAGCGCAGCGTTCCGGCGACACAGTTTCCGGCCCGCTTGGAGTCGGCGACACAGATGACGGCGCCCTCTCTCTCGGCCTTTTTGATTTCGGAAAGTTGCCGCTTCTGCTCGACCATGACGGCCTGCCGGCGGCGGTAGTTTTCGACGGCCTTGGTCCTGATTGCCGACTTGGTGTAATGGCGCAGATCATCGCTGTCTGGGTGGTAATCCTTTTTGCCGTCGGTGGAGATCAGCGCGATGCCGTTGCGATCCTTCTGCCACCTGTATCCAGCTGGGGGGGCGAGGAATGTAACGGTGTCGAGCCAATGGAATTCTAGTCCGAGGTTGCCGCGTTCTATTGCGAAACACGTAACTATAGGGAGATACTCCCATTTGGTGTAAGTGCATCGGCTTGAGTATTGTCCGCAGTTGATTAAATTCGTCCAACTTTCTCCGAGGACACGAAGGCTCGGTGCCGGATCTCTCCAATTTTTCCTAGAACGGTTTTTTATCCGTTCGGCCCTTGCGATTTCATCCCTGCTGACGCCACCCAAGGGAATTGTTGACATCCGGCGATCGAGCCGCCGCCTTGATTCGTTCTCAAGATATTCTCTTTTGGCCTCAATCCAGTTAGAATAGGAATCGGCCACAACAGGCTTGTCGCTGATGCGGAGTTGGTGCGACATGATGTACTTGTGGGCACCTTTAGGTGTTTCGGCGGTGCTTCCGAGGGCTTGGGCGTGGTTGATGATGCGGCTTGCGACGATGTTCTTCTGCTCGTTCATGGGATTCTCCTTGGCGACTCCCTTCCGGTGTCGCTCTCAGGTGGCGAGGTTTGGGCTTTTCCCTTCCTCTTAATTACTATAGTATTACCTCTGTAATCTAAATGCAAGGGGAAAATGCAATTATTTTTCATCACAATCATTTTTTCTTATCTCCGCAATATTCCACCATTCCATTGCATTTTATTGCTAAAAGTGCGATAATATGGGGAGATGTGGCGAATTGAATGCAATTGAGGGGTGGCAGAGTGGTTGACGATTGCGATTGCGATATTGATGGATTGAGGTACATGATTGCCGACATGATTGCAGAGGCGGCTATCATGTGTAATTAAGAAGCATGGAATAATTAAAATGGCCAGCCGATTACCAAGGAAGAGAAAGAAGAAACTTATTGGAACGATAGGATCGGCTAAAAGGGTAGAGATTGAAGGGATTGACCGTGCCATGAGGATGCAATGATATCGATCAAGATTGTCCATATCGGTGTTAGGTAAGCGTACTGTCAGCGTATCACTAACACAACAGAATTGTTTATTATTAATTTCTGTTGATGATTCAGCAATGGAGTGTAAACAATGAGTCAATACCCGCACCTATATAGCTCAGCGAGGTGGAGAGGTAGGCGCGGGTTACAACGGATGAAACTTGATGTCGACCCGCTGTGCTGGTATTGCTTGCAGATGGGGGTCATAGTGGTTGCTACTGTGGTTGACCACATCAAGCCGCATCATGGAGATGAAGAGTTGTTTTTTAATTGGGATAATCTCCGCAGTTCTTGTAAGACGTGCCACGATAGCTATGCAGCTATCAAGGACAATATCGGATACGCGCCTGGAGTTGGGATAGATGGGCTGCCGATTGACACTGAACACCCGTGGGGAAGAGGGTGAGGGTGGGGGTATCAGTATCGCTACAGACTGACACCCTAGCGAC
>Ga0209728_1000329_pt1 | contig 42369 bp, 36 predicted proteins | sample RifGroD1_FD_183997 | JGI IMG/M metagenome (GOLD analysis project Ga0209728, IMG submission 183997) | Groundwater microbial communities from Rifle, Colorado, USA - Groundwater D1 (SPAdes) (version 2) | ecosystem: Environmental > Aquatic > Deep subsurface > Groundwater | place: Rifle, Colorado... | reverse complement strand
ACAAAATCAAAAGCATCAATAAAGGCTTGTGTGTCATCTGTTGGAGATGGATTTATACTGCCATCTAGCAATAATCCGTCTCCAACTGCACCAAATTGTCTTACATTCACTGTCGCATAATTTGCCTTATATTCAGTAAATGTAGTAACCACCTCTTGCAAAGCACCTTCCACAGTTGTGGCAGTTATTATATTTCCTGCATCTATTATAGTATTATTTGCTTTTTCAACTATCTCCCCTGCTCCATTTAAAACTGCAATTTCATTTGACACTTCTGTAATAGAACTTACAATATTTGATTTTGCAACTGTAGGAAGATTCGCTAAATCTCCAACCTTTTCAAAATCATGAGCATCAATTCTTGCTTTAAGATTCGCATATCCAACTCCTAATGAACTAACTCTAGCATTTTCTACTTCTTGAGTAGTTAAACTTCCGGCTCCTCCTGGAACACTTCTAAAAGCTTCTACTTTTGTTCCTGCAACAACACCACTAGTTAATGTAAATGAATTTGTACTAGTTTCAGTATAATTTACTCCAATAATTTGTTTAATTCCAGTAACATATACCATCAATTGATTTACACCAACTAAATAAGGAAAATCAGTCAATGTAAACAATGTCTGATTTTCTGTTGCTGTAAAAACCTGACTATCGTTTGCTCCATAGCCTCCTGCAAAAGTTAAATCTAAAACATATGATTTTTTAAATATAGTTCCATCATATCTCCACATGGCATTATTTGATGTGGTTGTATCATTAATTACTTGATATGTGTCTCCAAGAATATTACTAGATGCAGGAAGAGATGCTATTCCTGTAACAACACCTTTAAAATTTATATATCCAGATGAATATGTATTTTGACGATTTTCTTCTTGTGATTCACGAGTATTTTCTTGAGATATTCTAGTATCTTCATTGAGTTGAACTGAAGCATTAGTTTCATTTAATTCTCCTATTGAAGTATTTGCTGTTGAAATAGTACCATCTAAAGTTCCATTTATAATTGTTGCAGAATCAATTGAATCATCTAAATTATTTTTTGTTGAATTGGCTGTTGTATTACTTGAATCAAGTGCAGTTTTTGTTCCAAGTGCTGTAGTATTCGATCCATCTAATGAAACTTTGGTTGCCAAAGCTGTAGTATTAGATGCGTCTAAATTACTTTTTGTAACATTTGCTGTTGTATTGCTTGAATCTAATGCTGTTTTTGATATTCCAGATGTAGTTATACTTGCATCTAAATTTGTTTTAGAAGTTGTAGAATTAGAAATGGATAAATCCAATGCTGTTTTTTTGGTATCAGCAGTTGTAAATCTAGAATCTAAATCTGATTTTAATATATTGCCCGTAGCAATATCTGAATCTAATTCTGTTTCTAAAGCTTGAGCAGTAGAAATGGCAGCAGTTAATCCTCCTAAAGATTCAATTGCTACTGAACCTGTATTTATCATATTTTGAAGAGTTTGTGTTACATCGTTTCCATCTGTACTATAGATTCTTTCTGCAGGTATTTGGATAGTTCCTCTACCTTGATACGATACTAAAACCGTTTGTCCGATTTCAGAAGAATTAAAAGTAATTATAGAGTTTAAGTAATTTACATAAAAAGAATTAATTGATAAACCTGTAACTGTTTTAGATTCATTGTAACAAGCAATAGAATATACAGATGTATTATTTGGAGTTATTGCCCATGTTCCAGATATTGTTGCTATTTTTGTACTCCCCACATAATCTGTGATTAATTTTGATTGTCCTGAACCAGTTCCGCCTGTGATAGTTATTGTGAAATTATTATATCTGTCGTCAATAGCTGAAGCACTGGATGTCAATGTAATTGTACTTGATGCTCCTGCTTGTGCTGTACCAACTAATACAGCAGTTACACCATAAAATTCACTGCCAAGTTCATCGAGAACTATTTTACCTTCATTAGAAATTACACATAAGTCTTGTTTACTAATCAAATCTTCTCTTAATTCATACAAAAGTGGGTTATTAAATTCAAATGCCATTTATTTCTTTCCTCCTTTTTAATATAAAAAGAGAGATAAACTAATTATCTCTCTAATTTACAATGTTTTATTTTTGTTTTTTAATAAATATTAATATCTCACTAAACTTTAATAATTTACTACTATTATTGTGAAAGTTGTTTAAAAATTTTCATGCAAAAAGAATACATAATTGATAATGGATTCTTAATAACTTTATTTATGTATTCATAATATTATCAATGTAACAACGGACTGTTTCCTACATCCAAATTATTATTTTCACATTGTTCTGAATCAGAAAATTTTTCTAAATCATAATCAATTTCCTTCAATAATTTATCAATAAATTCAATTCCTTTTGCAGTCACAAGTGTCTGCGTTCGATTTACAATTTCGCCATCTGCATCAGGAATTGTATATTCTCTGACTACAAATAATTTTTGTTCAAGATATTGTTGTCTAGGAACATTATGCTTTTCTTTATCATTTTTACTTCCAGTCATAAGAATATCTTTTTCACGTAAAAATGCAAATAGTCTTCCACGACCAACATTAAATGATTTCGCAACGGAATTCATATTTTGGCTTCCATTTGCTCCAATCAACTGATCAAAACTTCTTGCCTTTGGAATCAATTCTTGTGCTTGTAATTCCAAAAGTTTTCTTTCCTTTTTCTCTTTGAAGTATGCAATACCTCTTTCATCCTCATCCATATCAAGATAATTTTGAATGAATGATTCTATATTTGGAATAAATGCCTTCGCGAGAACATCTTTTGCTTTTAGTTGATATTCAATAAGATTGTCTATGGTTGTTGTATAATCTTTACCATATTGTACTTTTAAGGCTTCACTTTCTTTTTTCATTTTAGGAGTAATAGGTATTTTAGCAAGCCATATTGGAAGAAATTCTAATTCAATACACAATGCGTTTCTGACCTGCCCCTCTAATTTTAGGGGAAGCTTTTTACACCCTTTCCTTAAAACAACATCTTCTTGCATACTAGCAACTTGGTGATCTTTTTGTTTTTCAGTTAATCCTATTCCGTTACATATGTAACTAACTCCCACAAAAATATTGCCATTAATATCTTGTACAGCCAATAAAGTTGTTCCATTAAAATCCACTTCTTTAATTATTAATTCGTTTTCCATATTATCCCATTCCTTCTTTCTTAATTTTAATATTATTTTATTTATTGATAATGACTCAACTAAATCATACATATATTAGTTGGTTCTCTAGCCATAAACCTCACCACCCTTCTATCCAATTATACCTGAATAGAAAAGTAATGTCAAACAATAAATAAAAATAATTTAAAAGAGAAATAGGGTATAGGTGGATAATAATTTACAAAAAGGAAAGAACCTATAATTGATTCTTTCCTTTAACTATGGTATAATTCTACTTGCATGAATTCTTTAATAATCTTCCTACACGATCTGTTGCTCTAACAACAGGTCTTTCTTTTTGTCTAAAATCTTCTTAATAAATTCCAAAGACTTCGTAGTACACAATGTCGTGCAAATATTTGTCACACCATCGCTAGTCCTTCTTGGAATAATCTTAACTTTGAATAAATTAGCCTCAAGATATTGAGAATAGGGGAGATTCCAATTAAAACCATTGTCAGATAGTACATGTTCTTCTCTCAATATTTTCATGAGCGTATTTCTTCCGCAAAACCCAAACGTATTAGCAACTTGCTTAAAATTCATTAAATCTTTTTGATCAATTAACTCATCATAAATCTCAACTTTTGGTTTCTGATCTTCTAATTGCTGTTCAATTAACAATCGCTTTTGCTTTTCTTCTTTTAATTGAGTTGCTAATTTAATAATAAAATCAGGATCATTTAAGGTTTTTTCAATTGTATCCTCAGTCATATAAATACCATGTTTACGAATAGAAGGAAGGACTTCAGATGTAACCCATTTCTTAAATTGTTTTGCTTCTGGTTTTTTACTGCCAAATATAGCATTGTACAAACCAGACTCATTGATAAAATACATTCCTTGTGAGTTTACATTTTCGAGTCCGAGTGAAACGGAGTCGGAATAATTAAGCTTGATTTTATCATCTTCATCTAATCTATCTAGCATATTAGAGGTTTTAGAATATTCAAGAAGATCAGCAATATCTTTTGCAACAAACCAAGGCTCTTCATTTTTAATAAATACTCTTAGATTACCAAATCTTTCATTACTAAACAATACTAAATCATTCACAAAGTTCACCAACTTTATTATAACCAAGAAATTCTAATAAACAATTTTCACAAAAATCAATCACAATACGTTCATTATCCCATTGACTACCATACTGACCAACTTTATTGATTTGCCAAGATGGGTCAAAATGTCTATCTAATAATTTATAACATTTTTTGCAAACCATAGGTTTTTCGCTAATAGCAAAATCAATTTGTCCATTGTTTAATATAATTGAAAATACTGAATCATACATATTACTGCCTTCAAAATAATTAATCTCTTCAATAATATCTTTAGGAATTATCATTTCCTGAAGAGTTGGTTTATTAATATTTATGTCATAAAACTCTAGATTGTCTCCGTCTTCCACAAGTTTGAACTGTTGATATGTATTCATAGATTTAATAGATTGAATAGGCGACATGAATACCTGAACCTGTTTTCCTGTGTATGTGTCTGATAGAGCAACCATCTCTTGAATTGAAACTTCTCTCATAATAAAAACTCCTCTATATTCATATTTAGGATTGTTTATCAACCCCTTAATACTATTATAGAGGATAGAGTCAGTTATGTCAATACATTATGGAAAAACAATTTACATTACAATTCTTCTAAATCATCTAAATAAAATATATCATTAAAATCCATATTAAGCACATACGCAATCTTTAAACCTATATCTGTACTTGTTGTATATCTATTTTTTACTAGGTTAGACATTGTTTGTCTAGTAACTCCAACTTGATTTGCTAACCAAGTTTGTTTAATTCCTCTTTCTGCAAGGATGTTCTCTAATCTATTTTTTACTGCCATAACCCCAATCACTCCATTCCAATCTATTATATCACATTACCCATATGCTCATCAAAATCATAAACATATGTATTAGAAAAGAGATTATGAATAAAGATTAACTTTTAAACATTATATTTACATTTATATTATAACACACTAAATAAATATAAGTCAAATAATTTTATTTATTATTTTACGAAAATCAATCTTTATATTCATAATAAATAAAAGAGGAGAATCTAAATTATCAATTCTCCTCAAACAAATAATAACTATTCCTGACAAATATTGTCGAATAAATCTTTATTGTCCACAACATATGATAAACTATAAACTAAAGAAAGGAGGAGATTAAATTGAATCTACCTAAAACAAACCATTGTCCTAATTGTGGAAACAATACATTTGGAGCTTTAGCAGGAGATGGAACTCCATATGCTATTCTAACTTCTGCAAACAAAGATAAACATGGAAAGTTTATTCCTGATGCTACAAAAGTATTAGCAGTAATTCCTATTATTTGTGATAACTGTAATTATGTAATGTTGTTTAAAGAAAATTAATTGGATTTATTCCATTTGTATTCATTAGTATTAATTACACTTTGTTGCTCAATTTTGTCCCATAAATACTTAAGAATATCAATTTTAGACTGTTCATTTTGAGCAGTTTCTTTTTTATTATCTGTCATTTTTATATCACATCCTTTCTTAATTTTACATAAAGAAAAAGACCTGATTAGAGGTCTTCTCTTTTACATTAACTATTAAAAACATAATTACCAAACAATTTTACAATTAGGTAAAAATTTATTCAACTCGCTTACATCCTCTTCGCTAATTTTATTATTCTCTAAATTAAGTTCAACTAAATTAACCAACCCCTTTAATCCAGTTATATCTTCAATTTTGTTTTTACTTAAATCGAGATTTATCAATTTTACCAATCCATTTAGTTCACCTATGTCATTAATTTTGTTATCACTTAAATCTAAATCAACTAATCCCGTTAAATTTTCTATTCCACTTAAATCATCAATGCCTAATGAGCTTGCATCTAAAAATTCAATATCGACTACATCATTTTTTACTAATATTCCAATTGGTTTGTTAATCATTTCTCTAATTGCATTTTCCAAATTGGGACTTTTAAATTTAATCATTTCATTATTTACAATTATCTTACATTGAACTGTTTTATTACCGTCTGTGGTAGTTGCGGTGATAATTGTCTCTCCAACCTTTAAACCATTTACTATGCCATTTAAATCAACTGTTGCTACTGATGGTTTACTTGATTTCCAAACTACTTCCTTATTACTAGCATTACTTGGAAAAATAGTAGCGATTATAGTCTCGTTACTTCCTACGTTAATATTGCATAAGAGTGTATTTAATTTAATTCCACTAACTTTAATAAGCAAAGGATCAATAGTAACACTTACTATGCATTTAGCAGTCTTTTTACCATCAACAGTTGTTACCGTAATAGTTACTTTACCTTTTTTAATTCCTCTGACAACACCTAAATTATCTACTATAGCAATTGATTTATTACTTGATTTCCATATTACATTTTGATTTGTAGCTGTAATAGGTGTAATAGTGGGGATTAATGTTTCAGATGATCCAATATTAACAGATGTTGTTTTCTTGTTTAGAATTACTTTTGATACTTTTACAGTTTTTACTGCGATATAATTGTCGCTTGTGTTACTAAAACTCACATCCGATGCTAATGATGGTAATACCGTTGTAAACAATAATGACATAGACAACACGATAGTAGAAAATGACTTTAATAATCTATTCATATTAAGAATTCCCTCCTTTGTATTTTTATGTCATTATTATATACGAAAAATTAGATAATTGCAACTATAATATTAATAGACAATATTTATTTTATTACCAATGAATTAATTGTACGTCTATGATAGTTTCTGCATTCATAACTTGCTCTTTTAATTCCTTGTATCTACTTAATTTACTCTCTATAAACATATTAGAATCTTTATACAATACAATAAATTCTTCTCTAGTTAAAGCAACCCATCCAATATCAATTGTATTCCATTCTACAGATTCTATGTTTGAGTCCAACATAAGTATATTCATTTGTCTGTTTAGATTTGCTTGCCATTCTAAATCAAATTTATATTTATGTTCTAAGGCTGATGTACAACTAGAATAAAACCCTCCTACTATCTCTAAATTACATTTCGAATTTATTTCTTCTATCTTAGACTTTTTAATATCATTTAAGTTAATTAAAATATCAGATTCAGATAAAGGAGTATAGATTGGAATTCTATCCCTAATTTTATAATTTAATTTATTGTTTTTAAGATGTTCATATTCAGTATCATCAAGATATAATGCAGTTGTTCCTTCTGGTATATAACTAATTTCATCATCTTTTCCTTCAATTGAATCACCTCCACAAAAAGAAGTGATATTACCATTTGAGTCATAAAATAGATACATTAGCTTAATCACTTCCTTTTATTATGTTGGAGGTTTAATTATTAAATCTGCTCTATATAGTTTACAAGTGTATCCAGATGTATTTGCCATAAAACCTACTGCTAATTTATCTCCTGCTGCCAATGAAATCCATTGCGATCTTACTTTTGTTGGAGATGTATTATTAGTTAATACGTATGCACTATTGTAAACATCGCCATTACTAGCAATTCTTAATAGAGTTGCACTAGCATAATCACCTATTCCACTACTACTTAAATTTGCCTCAAGTGCAAATAATGTTCCAGTAACCCAATATGAACTAACTGTATGAAGAACATTTGAAGATGTTAATTCATTTATATTATCTACTGTATTTGTGCCCATTCTAACTACTTTATCTTGATCATATTCACTTGTGCTAACATAAGAATTATGAGCAGGATAATATAAAGGGATATAAATCTCATCTATAATCGTTCCGTCATCCCCATCTGTTCCATCTGTACCCTTAATCAAACTCCATGTGTAATCAGATGGAGTTGTGCTTTCTGACGAAACTAATTTATTATAAGCAACTCCTATATATGTTCTATTTGTTGGATCATCGCTTAAATTTGAACCATTAATATCAGTGGCATATTTAATCCAAATATATCTAGGAGAACCATCTTCTCCAGGTTCCCCTTGTATCCCTTGATCTCCAACAGCTTTGACCCAAGTATAAGCAGAAACAGACGTAGAATCAGCCACTATATTATCAGAATATGTCCCCATATAAATTCCTGCATCTTCTCCACTATTTGCAGTAAATGTTGTTCCACCATCATTGGAATACTTAATATGAAAATATGACGCTTTTGTATCAGCATATATTTTTGCCGAAGAAGCAATAAATTGTGATAATATATCCTTTGAACTATAATATGTTTGAAATATTGCATTAAAATCATTTCTAACAATTATAGAATCAGTGGTTAAATCCGCTAAAATTGGAGAAAGATAGGTATCTAACGCATCAAAAGCACTAACATAGGCTCCATATAATGTAGTCATTGTTGCTGACGGATATAAAAGAACTTGTGATTCAGATGATGCTAAATTTGTTTTTTCTACTACAATAGAATCCCATCTTGGTTTTAATATTCTTACTTTTTCATCCTTCCTAATTTTATTATCATTTGCTATATCAGCCAATTCTTCTAATGCTAAAATAGCATCTGTTTTTGCCTTATTCGCTAATGCTTTTGCAATATTTGCTGCAATATCATCTGTATATTCAGTATAATAAATCCAATCAGAATCAACATAACTTCCTGTTAATCTCTCTACTATACAAATCTTAAAATCTCCATTAGATTGTTGTCTCCACAAATCTTGAACATTATAAGGAGGTTGAGGAGTTCCTACGAATATTCTTAATTCTGAATCTAATGATCCTTGTGATTTTGAAGCATCTGACAATACTTTAATTACATCTACATTATCAATTAAATCCCATAAGTATGAAGAAGAAAATCTATATGCATTTCCTTCAACTACATCATAAAACAAATCACCTACATGATAGCTTTTAATTGTACTTGTATCCCATTCAATACTTGGAAGATTAGTCAATAATGGAGCATAACCATAAAAATAACACTCAATTTTACTATCTGCACTTTGATTCTGAAAATTAGTATTATCTGCATTATACAATGTATCTGCAAATAATTTTAAAGATGTTGCTATAATTGCATTTGGTTTAGAATTATCAATTTCTAATGTAGATACTTTTGCAATAAGTGCTGTTTTCGTAGTTTGTAAACTATCATACAATATTTGAATAACTCCAATTTGAGGTGCAGTTATTGACTTAGGTACTGACAAATTAATCCAATTATTTAACTCAGCTTGTAATGAATTTAAAGCAGTTTGATAATTTGTTTTCTCATTAGGACTTATATCACTTAATCCTACTTTAGTAGCAAGATCAGTCAATGGTCTAGATTCTTCAATTACTAAAGCTAAATCAGTTCCAAGAATAATAGAATCTGCTACACTTATTGTAAAAGTGCTAAATGAACTAGTTATTTTTAATCCTAATGCAATTATTGATTCTGCTAGTCCTGATATTGATTCTCCTATATAATCTCTTGCAATAACCATTAATTCTTCTAATAATGCAATTTTATTATCAAAATACAATTTAAAATAATTAATAAATGTAGCACTTACGATTGTAGATGAAGTTGTTAGATTTGATAATATAGGAATAATATAAGCACTTAAATTAGAATATGCAGTTTGATAATTAGTTAAAAGTGTTGAAACATCAGGATAAATAGTATTGTTCCAATAATCTGCTTGCATTTCTACTGTATTTTTTTCACTTATAATTATATCCCAATAACTTTTAACAACCTTCTTTTCTTTTGATGTAACTGAAGTATTACTTGCAACTTTTGTAATATCTACCATAACTATATCTCTATTTGCTTTTGCTACTTGAACTGCCAAAGTTGCCTCTGCTGAAATTAATGTTGTTCCTACAGCAATTCCTTGAGGAGTTCCGTCTACTATTTTTGTATTTATATCTGCATATGGTGCTTTTTTACCAGTGTCATAAAACACTTCCAACGCAGTTCCTTTAAACAATTTAGGTATTCCAACAAAAGCAAAAGGAAATCTACCTGTTCCTGTGTCAGTTCCAGTTCCTCCACATCTAATCATTGCATTTAATAGATTTTGATTCCATCCAATTGAATTATAAGATGTTAAGGCAACAATTACAGTATCGTCTAATGAATTTAGTTTTGTTGCTAAAGCATCTCTATCTCCATCGTTAGTATAAGTATCATAAATAAGAGTATGTTCAGTTATTACAGATAAATCTTCTCGACTAATGACTGTAAGCAATAGACCAGTACCAGAATCATCACTCGCACTAATACTCTTTTTATTGATCTTAAATATTCTACTTTTATTAGATTGATTACCTCCTGTACCTCTGATAGATAATTCTCCATCAATTGAATATTCAGCAGTTAATAAATTAATTGCATTATGCAGTGCTAATTTTGTACTCATTACTAGATCAAATTTCTTTAATAATGCTTTTCTTTCATTTGATTTCATTTTCTTAGGATAACTTATTAATGGTAATCCTACCCATTTATTTAATTCTACTTGTAATCCATCCACACCACATGATGCAACAGTTCCAGTCAATGAATTTTGATAATTATTTATTAATTCTATAGAAACAGTTAAACTATTAGCAATATTAATTACATCAATACTTTCTGCAAGAATTTTATCAAAAGATGCTTTTAATGAAATAGATTCATCATATGTAATATAATTATCTTTTGCAAAGGTTTTAATGTCCATTTGCATTGAAGTAATAGCAACACTTACCTCAAATAATTGTTGATCTACTAAAGTTAATTCATTATCAATTTGTACTTGAGTAATTAATGCAGTTAATATATCTTTTTTAGTTTCTGCTATTTTAAGTTTTTTGTTTATATCGACTCCTTTTGATGGTTTGATTGTAATTGGATAATCTGATGAATCTTGATTTAACCAATCACTTACAGAATTTAATGCAGTTACAATAGCACCACTAGGAGTAGTACCAATCTTATAATAATCATCTTTTGCATTAAGTAAACCATTATATAATATATTATCATTTCCAATTATTGCAAGTAATCCATCAGCAATAGCAATAATATCACCAGATTCATCTTGTACTGCTGTTTTTAATAATTCTAATGCATCAGATTGTGTTTCTGTGATTTGTTTTGCATTAATGTAGGTGTTTACCTGTATTTGGAAATCACTTAGAGCTGTATTTAATTCTGCAATTTGAGATTCTACATATCTTTTTCCATCATCTTGGCGAGCTTTTCCAATTGCATTTATTAGGATTGACTTTTTGTTTTCTACATCTTGAAATAAATCTCTGATTTTTATCCTTTCATCTTCTGGACTTAAATCACTGATAATAGCAATTGGATAAATTAATGGAGGTACTGTTGGTCCTATCCAATTTGCAATTAGATATGACTGTAAGGTTGTTAAAGCAATTTGAAAGTTTGTTTTTTCATTTATGTCTGGCAAATCAAGAAATTCAAGTTGAGTAGCGATATTTATTATATCTAACGATTCTGCAATTAGTTTATCCAATGTTAGCCTCAATGACTTTGCTTCTATGCTTGTTATGAATCCATCACTTCCAAATCTTGTAAGGTCTATTTCTAGATTTAAGAGAGAGCCATTTAGTTCTTCAATTTGTTGATCTACGTATTCTGTAGCTGTGATTAAAGATTCATTCCATTTAAGTTTATTAGAATCAATTATTTCAATATATGTATCAGTACGATACAAAAAATCTGCAATTTTATCTCTGGCAGATTTACTTTTTTTTATATCTGAAATGGTTAATTTTATTTCTTTATTCTCAAAATCAAAACTAGCTTTTGTTATTGAAGCTACAACATCAATCCCTAATTGTTCTTGTATGATAGCTACTTTATTTCCAACAACTATTTTTTTATGATTGCGTTGTTCGGTAATTACTTCAAGAAAATTTACAATTGATATTTCGAGTAATGTTTGAGGTATTTTTCGGTCGTTCATCTCATCAATGGCTGCGAAGTAAAGGTCTGTGTCTAATATATAACTCTCATTTGACCATTCTCTTTCAATTTCAAATCTAATTTTCTCTTCTAATAATTCTGGTGTAAAATAATTAGATTCAGAAAGATCAGTTTGTATAGTGTCAATTTGCAAATCAATATCTGCTATTTGAACATTAATAGGATCAATCTCTAATTGTTGTTTATTGTTTATCAATAATTGCTGTGCCGCTAAATCTGCAAGAAGTGTTGTAACGCTATGTCCTAGAGATTTTTCTGATTCTATATTATCTTCAATTGTTTTTAATGCATCAGTTAATACTTTCATTTCATTTGATAAAGTTGTTAAAGTTATTTGCAAAGCAGATAATTGTGCCAATAAATCAGTATGTACCAATGCACTTTGTGTCAATGCTAACTTATAATCTAAAATAGCATTGCAAAGATTATCAGTCATATAGTCACTATGAGAAGTGATATTACCTAACTCATCGCGAATAAATGGATAAAGGAAATAACTATAATCTTCTATCCAAGGAGTATTTATGGGGTTGACTCTTTGGATTGATAATCCATCTTGCCCATATACACTTAATCTTGTACAAAACTCTTCATCGTCTTCACTTTGTGTAATTGTACGTAAATAGTTCTTATCTGTCAATCTTAATCCATCATTTATTCCAAACTCATCAGTTTCATAAAAATTTATCACTCTGTTTGTCGTATCAAACTGAGCAAGAAGTTTAAATTTATCAGATATTTGATTATTTATAAATTCTAATTTTGTTCCTGTAATATTCTCAAATGTTCTATATGTTGTATCTAGGGAAGTTGGAATATTTCCTAGTGTCCACCCTGTACCTTTAAGTATTCCATCTGTAGTTACGGTTGTAGTTGTATAAATACCATCAATTATTGTAGTAGTATCTCTTGAAAATCCATTCATTATTTCTGACAATTTAACCGCACTCATAGTTAGATTTCTAATCCTTTTGTCATTTAGTTCATTTTCTAAAGAAACACAATTAACCTCAAGAAAATCAGAATCATCATCTGACGTAGGAACTGGGCTAGTAATTACAAACCATTGAATATAATCACCTAGAATAAATTTAATTAGATAACGATTTTTTAATAAATCTATGTGAGGATTGCGAATTAATTCATGATTTTTAGTAATTTGATAAGGCAAAGAGAATGACAATGTATCTAAATCATCTATATTTATTTCTAAATTAGGATAATATTCCTCTGGAAGATTCGCTATTTTTATTCCAGTTGGCTTATGTAAAGATAGTTTTGGAGTTTGAAGTTTTAATGATAAATCTATATCATTATACATTTATTATTTCTCCTTTCGAGAGATTTATTTTATTATAGAAGTTTAAATTGATGTTTAAATTGCAATTTACAAGTACCTACAATTTGAAGATTGTTTACTCCAAATTTCATATTAAGAAATATTCCATTGTGGTGATCATATCTATAAGTATCTGGAATTGAAGTTGAAATATCTTGATGTTCATTGTCTATTGTTAATTCTTCGTTTGAAGTTAATGCTGTTAAAGTGAATGTTTCTCCTCCATTTGAATTGTTAATTATTGATATATCTCCGTCTCCAATTTTAGTTAAATAAAGGATTGGTTGACAATCTAAATCTCCTAAATTTTCAAAAGTTATTGTAGTGGAAACAGGATTTGTGGAAAGATCGTAAAGGTCAGAAATATAAATTGGGGAGTAAACAAAATTTGAATCACATACAAATTCCACATCAATATATCCCTGTATTCCGTTGTGCATTAAATTTGAAGCATTACTGCACAATGCGTAATAAATATGATCTGGACTTGAAGAAAAGACTAATGGCACGTAAAATTCTGTGTGCAACCATCTTTTTACTTTTCTTAATTTATTTTCATCAAATGTTTCAGTAAATACTAAGGAGCATTTTATTATTCTTGATGATTCTTCTATTCCTTGAAAGAATGGAATTGGATTATTTCTTACCCTTGTTTCGGTTATTGTTCTATCTGGGATGAGAGATTCTTGGTAAAGTCCAGAAGAATCAACATGAGCATTAATAATATCAAAATCTTGTGAATTAATGTTATTAAATAGGATATAAAGGGATTCTGAAATAGGCATTAATTATATTTCACCTCCATTTGTTATAAAGTAGAGAGAAATTATTATGAGTAACCTCTCTCTACTTTGATTATTATTTATTTTTTAATCATCTTTACTAAATCTTTATAAACTAATTTTACTACTTCTTGTGCTTGCTCCCTTGTTGTACCTTTTGGGACTGTAATATTAAAAGTTGGATTTAGATTATTAGTAGTAGTAGCAGTTGTTAGATTATTTGCCAATTGTGGCATTTTAAATGGTTGTAATGATATATTTGGTAAAATAGATGGCATATTTTTAATCAAATCCATTAGTGAACCATTAATTCCTGTTCCATTGGCATAAGAAGGTATATTTAGAAGCTTCGCTTTGCTAATAAGAGATTCTGTTAAATTATTAGGGAGAACTTCTGTGTCTTTAGGCAAAATCATTAGTTCAGGGCCATTATTTCCACTAAGAAATGGTTTTCCATTTGGAGGAGATATTAATTCTCTTCCTTTTTCGCTTACTATAGATAATCCACCGATTGCGCCATTTGTACCTGAAGCATATTGAGGTGGATCTATCAAATCAAGTTCTTTTGCAGCAGATTCTATCTGTTTAATAGTATTAATTATTGCTTGAAAACTTGTGTCAATTTTCCCAGCTTGAGTTGTTAATGTAGTAGTAAATTCATCAGCAAAAATATTAAGACTTTCTTTAATTCCCGTAATATTGCCATCAAGAATTAATTGAACCTTATCTAACCAATATTGATCATCTAGCATTAATTCATTAAAAGTTGTTTCTGTTAAAGTTTTTTGATCATCTAAAGATTGCTTCTTTGCTTCATAAGCATCATTCTCCGATTGTTTTTTTGCTTCTGATTCTTTTTTAATAGCATCTAATGCATCTTGTAAATTTTGTTTACGAAGATCGATAGTATGAGTATCTTGCATATCATCAATTTCAGACTGTTTTTCTGCTAATTGGGCTTGAAGTTCAGCTAATTTGGCTCTTCCTTCTGCAGACGTATCTCTAGAATAGATATTAATTTGATCTTGGATCGTTTGAGCTTCTGACTGAGATTTATCAAGATTTTTTGTATAATCTTCGGCATTTGCAAGACGATCTATTGCCTCAATTTGAGCATTAATAACATCTTCATATGCTTTTTCTTCATCATCAAGATTATCAATTACATTTTCATGTCTACGATCCTCATCTTTAACTTGTGTTTCTATTAGTGCTAAATCAATTATTTCTTTTTGTTTGGCTGCATCTTTTAATGTTTGAATTATATCATTAGCGTAATCTTGTAATGATTTTTGATTTTGATTAAGTGTGAGTTTAAGATTTGCCATTTCATCATTTAAAGCTTTTTGAACTTCTGCTGTTAAATCTGTGGCTTTTAATAAATGACCAATAGCAACAATCTCATTAAAAATAGCATCTTCTTTTTCTTTTAATATAGTAACTTGTCTTGCTTGCTCTTTAGCATATTCTTCAGATGATTTACCATATAAATCCATTATTGATTTAGATAAATTCATTTTTTTATCTAGATCGGTCATTGATTGTTCAAATTTCTCAATTTCAATTTGAACTAAAGAATTTTTTAATGCTACTAGTGAGTCTGCATTTTCTTTTATTAATTTGGAATTATCCATCCATCCATTACGCAACAATTGCATAGAAGAAAATGTTTTATCCATTTGTGTACGAGTTTCTTCTGATGCTTTATTATGTTCATCAATATATGCTACAGATTTTTGATTATCATTTCCTGTAAACCATCTTTCACTAATATCACCAAATTGAGGCGGTGCAGATGATATAGCAGAATCTTTAAGTTTATTTATTTCATCTTTTGCAGTTTGGAGTTGGGATAGTTCTAGAGTTTGTGATGCAATTACTTCATTTGTTTTAAGTAAAGTTGCTTGGTAGTCTTTTTGAGATTTTAATGCTTCTTGCTCTTTTGTGAGAGAATCTGTTTTTTCTTTTGTTAGAAGATGTTGTGCATTTATTTGTGCTAGGAGGGCTGCTGTTAGGTCTTCTTGGGATTGAGTTTGTGGAGATTTGGAAGATGATTTAGAACCAGAATCTTTCTTATCATCTCCAATACCAGAAACAGAAGCTGGCTTCCAATTAAGAACATCGTTCATTTTACTAATAGAATCTGATAATGAATTTACTTCTTTTTTTGTTTCTCCAAAATTATATTGTGCCATCCCTAAATCTTCTGCCATTCTCCAATTTCCAGTGCTACCTGCGTTATTAGAACGGGCAGACCAAAGTTCTTGCAACATATCAATTTCTGCTTGATAAAATGCCATATTTTTTACAGCAGTTTCATAAGTAATTTGTTGAGATTTAACATTAGCTATCAATTGTTCTCTAGATTTTGCCATTGTTGTTTCTGCAAGTTCTACTCTTTTTTTAGACTCCTCTTCTAAAAGAGCGATAATTATTTGTCCATTTTTAGATTCTGCAGGAAACATAGATAAAAGCATATTCTTTACTTCGGCTAAACGTTTAGTTTGTTGCTCATTTTTATCTGCAACAGAAAGCAATTCTTTGTATTCATTAACTAAATCTCTTGTGTTATTAGCCATATCTAATTGAGTTTGCGAAGATTTAATTTGTTCTGCTTGATATTCTGTTGAATTTTTCTTGCCAGTTACTAAACTTCCGTTTAATTCATCTTGTCTTTGTTTTGCAATTTCAATAAATTCTGACCAAGTTTTAATTTGAAGAATATTAATACCTAAATTAGTTGCTAAATCCTTCATCTCATCTGACAATTTTGTTGGGTCATATGAAACATTTGCTTGAATTAATCCTAATTCTTCATCATGAGTATAAAACTCATTCTTTTTTTGACTGGCTTCTGCTATTTTAGAAATTAATTCATCAAATTTTTTTATCTCTGCTTCTGCATCGTTAACATTTTGAAGACTTGGAGATCCAATATTATCCATTACTTCATTTAAATCATTAAATGCTTTTGTTGATTTTTCTACTGTTTCTGTAATTTTATCTTGTTCTTCTTTTAATTGTTTTTGTTTTCCTAAATAAGTAGCAACTCCTACTGTCACTGTAGCCAATCCAATAATTACAGCTAACCATGGATTTGCTACTGCAAGAACTTTCATAGCAGTTCCAAGTTTAACAATTGCTCCTACTACGTTTGTTATTTGAAGTGTTAAACCTATTGCCGTTATTGACAATGCTGTAATGGCAACTTTTGCGGTTGTTGATAAATTTGCCAACTCATTTAATCCCTTAATAAATGTAGTTGTTGCTCCTAATAATCCAGACATAGCAGAACCTAAACCATTCTCACCTAACGTATATGCCAAAATCTGACCTGCTGATTTGACTTTATTAATCTGACTTTCTAAACTGGCTAAATGCTTTCTATTTTCCTCCAACGCCGAGAAGAGACTTTGTTGTGACGTTTTTACTGCCCTAGTCGAAATATCCCAGTTATCCATTAATGCCAGAAAACGGGTTAAATGGTAACGACTTCCAATTGTAAGACCAATTTGCTGACGTTGTTCATTCGACAAAGTTTTGAATTTTACCGCTAAATCTCCCCAAATCTGGTCAACAGTGCGTACTTCTCCTGAAATATCTCTTATCGCGATTCCTACTCCTGCGAGTGCTTTTTCGGAGTCATCTGAAAATGTGCGAGAAATCGTAGATTTTAGCGAATTTCCGATGACGTTTCCACTCTCTTTTGTGGCGGTTTGGATTGCCGTAGTGTATCCAATAACATTGTCGAGTGATGCGCCATATAACTGCGCTGATTCGCCAGCTTTCGACAAACTTTGCGCTAATCCTTGACTTGTGACTGCGAAATTATTATCACATTCTGTTACTTTCCCTTTAGTTTTAAAGGTACTGACCACTATATTATAGTGGCGAATAGAAATTTCTTTCTACTTCTTTATGATTTCCATAAAGTTCAGACTATCCCTTATAGTTTTAAATAAAACTACTTCTATTATAGTCGTTGAACGTCTCCCTTTTAAGGGATTTCGATGCTGATTGCCCAATCCTTATAATTTTCAAACATTCACGCCTGACGTTTCCATCTACGTTGTAGTTTATAAGGCTCTAAGGACTTCCCAGACAGTTTAAGAATTTTTACTAATATGTCACCATATTAGGAGGCTAATAAGTTAACCTCATTAATTTTATTTACGATGGACACCGATTCCTCGGCCACTATATTAAATTGGGCCATTGTGGCTGTTAAATATCCAGCCATTTGATTCGTCTTTAAACCCGTCACATTTGCCAGTCTGTTACTTTCATCAAAATTATTTTTTGATTACTGACTACAACATAAATGTTATAGCGGTTAGGAATTTCTACCTAACTCCACACTTTCTTTTTTAGATTATATGTGTGGGTCGGACTGTATCTTCACCCTTACTAGAGGATGTAAGGGTGGTTGGCATGGGACATATATTACCATATATCCACTCAGTCTCTACAGATAATTATTTATAATCGCCTTAAATATATAACCATACTTACATAAACAAAAAAGACATCGTGTTTTCGATGTCTTTATAAATGTCGCATTCCCAAATCATATATACTTTATGCCCACATTTCGTTAAATATTTATATCTTGAATCATCATTTTGTTTAGTATGTTTTTGCCTGTCGGTTAGTGGTTTTTTATTTTCTCCTTCTCCGAATTTATCAGGATGCCCATGCCAATAATCACCTAATACCTCAATCACAATATCTAATGCTGGAAGATAAAAGTCAACAGTAAATTTATCATACATTAAATGTTGAGGTATATATTCTATGTTGTGTTCTTCTAAATACTTTAATGTGAATCTTTCTGGTTTAGTTAACTTAGAAGGCGTAAACTTTTTACCTAATAAACTTGCTTTTCTCATATTTTCTTTAAACTCTTCAGTTTTTGAATAAACATTTAACCACTGATGTTGACATTCTTTTGAACAAAAATTAGTTCTATTTAACTGACTAGGTATTACAGAATAATCACCACCACACCACTTACAAGTAACCGGAATCCTATTATATTTCCAATGTTTTTCTTGTTTAAGTGTAGATTCATAATCTGCTTTGCATTCCTGTGAACAAAATAGATTTTTGATCTCACCATTTTCAAATCTTTTGTAATGACCTTTTTTAATTTTAAATTCCTTATCACATTGATGACAATTACATACCACCATATGATATTTATCAAGATATTCATTTTTGCATTCTCTTGAACAGAAATGTCTTTTTGCTCTACTTACTTGACTGGGTTTTCTCTTAAACTCTTTTTCACAATTTAGACATATAATTACCATACAACACTTTCCCCTCTGTTGAAAAATGAGTATGGTCATACGATTTAAGCGCGATTATAAAAATAATTATCCTCGGAATTGTCCATCTCTGGAGTTTTCCCGAACAAGCCAACTTTTCACTAATACGTTGCCGTATTAGGGAGCACTATCTACCCAAAAGTGCGGTATTAGCCATTTCCATAGCTTGAGCAGCTTCAAATCCTTGTTTACCAAATTCTACCACTGCATCTTGTGTCTCAGTAATTGTTCTGCCATAATTACTTGCAGATTTAGAAAGGTTATCCATCAATAAACTATAATCTGTATTGGAAGACATTACTTTAGACATTTCTACTAATCTAGTATCAATCTCAATAATTGCAGATGGAATTTGTTGGAGAACGTTTAATAATCCGTACATACTTCCCATGACCACAGACCAAACCATTGCCAATATGTTCACCGACATTTGTTAAATATCAGCAGTTATCAATTAAACAAAAAAAATGTTTAAAATTAACTTCTTGTACTTTCATACAACGTGCAGACTAATTCTTCACCTTCAGCTTTACCTGTTAAGGGCAACACACTTCCCACTACCAATCACTTGTAGGGTACTGGCATTTCAGCCATAGTCGTTGAGGGCAATCCTATTCGGATTTTCCCTGCATGAACATCCATTGTTTACGGATACTTAGGATTTAACCTTATATCCATCTCTACGTTTTTTCTACTTTCGTCCCATCATATAAAACTTATTTCATCTTTATATTGTGGTGTAGAGCTTTAGGAGTTACCTGCATATGCGTGTTGTGTCCTATGCACATTTCTGTACATACGAGGCTACAAAATAATAAAATTATCTTGTTGTTACCTTTGTGGCAGCTGTGCTCATCGCTTCTCCCAAACCCCAACTTCTAGTCATTCCATCTCTCAAAGCTTCGTTGAATTGATACATTTGACCTGTAGCTCTATCAATATAGACACCTAAATTTAGATGCTGACTTCCATTTCTTAATTGTTGTGTAACTCTTATATATTGTTCTGTTTGTTGAATATTAGAAGCGATTAATCTATGACCTTCTAATAAAGAAGTATTATAATATTGCTGTGCATGGGTTGCATTAGTAATAGCAGGATTTAGACGAGTAAATTGGTCATATTGAGTAAAATTAAAACCATGAGAATCATTTTGCCCTTGCCTTATGGTTTCGTAAAATCTCTTTATTCTGTTTTCAAGATTTTGCAATTGTGTTAATTGCTCTGGTCTTATATTTATACCTAATTCATTTTTTCCTTGAAATTGTTTGATAATGTTCTTATATCGTTCTAACTGACTTTCTAATACTCTAGAACTTTCTGGAGAAAGACCATTTACTTTAACACCTATTCCTAAAGCAGATTGCATTCTAGTATTTAATAAATTAGCTTGTTGTTGTATTGATTTTTCTGTTTGATTAAATAATCCTGCATATAGTTGCTGTTGTCTTTGAATATTTTGCTCTGCTAATTGACGTTGCTTTAGTTGCTCCTGTGCTAATCTTTCTTCTGCTTTTTTTACATTATCTATTTCTCTTGCTAATTGAGTAAGAGTAGTTATTTGATTTCTAATTTCTTGAACATTGGTTTTAGATACATTTGACATATCCAATTCTTTTATTTTTTGAGATAATTGCTGAACTTCTGTAACTAATGTAGGATTTAATTTAAATGGTTCTAACGATTGTTGCATTTTCATTTTAGAAGCATTTAACGCATCTACTGCTTCTCGTTGTTTTTTGTAATTGGTAGTGTCATCATTAATGCTTCTAGATCCAGTTCTAGCATTAAATATTTCTGTAACTTTTGTCAATTGTCCAAAAGCGTTTTCTAATTCTCTTACTTCTTTTATTTCAGTCAACATTCCATTGCGTCTTGTTTCAGCAAAAGATTGTTTGTTTACATTTTGCATTGTTCTTTCTAAATTTTGCATTGAAGAATTAAGGTTATTAGTTTGACTAACAGCAGGGGCAATCGCTCTACTTATTTGATCCAATCCTCTAATTGATGTTGAATCAAAAGCAATATGTAAACTTCTACTATCAACATAAGTTTGTAATCTCCTAATAGCATCATCAATATTTCTCTGACTGCTTGCATAATTAACCTGTATGACTAATCCTAAATTATCAGCCAATTAATTTCACCTCACCTCTGTTTTTGGTAAATAAAAACTTGATTTAATATTCTAAAAAATGTATAATATCAATATAATGGTAAAAATGAGTGTTAAATAATGAATGAAAAATTAATTCTTCTCATATTTTCTATTCCATTATTACTTTCGTTTCTTTTTATTAGATATTTAAATATACAAAAGAAAAAAGGCATAATACAACTTGTTTCCTTTAAACATGTTGATGGTATAAACGAACTAGCAAAAGAAATAGATGTAAGAATATCTTTTGAAGAAAGCAAATTAAAAATTGATAACATAAAAATACCAATATATTCCATAGAAAAATTAGAAATTTCTTCTTCTAAACAATTAGTAGAGAAAGAGAAAAGTGTAATTAATAGAGCTATCATTGGAAGCGCAATGGGAGGAGTTGGTGCTATTGTTGGTGGTATTTCTGGAATAAATGACGGAACAAAAATAACTAAATTAATGTATTATTTAACAATTACTTTTAAAGACAATAGTATTGCAATATTTTCTTTTAATAGAGGTGGAGATAGATTCGATGTAGAAAATGTTATTAAAAGACTTAGATAGGTATAAAGAATAACATTAATAAAGAGACACTTTGGTTAGTGTCTCTTTTTCATTACATATTATTATCTATACCTATTACTATTAAGCGCCACTACGACAGCATCAACAAGCATTTTTTGCAAATCCATTTGTATTTTTTCTATTGCCTTTTCAAGAAATTTAGATTCAGGACGATTATGAAAATAGTCAGGAGTAGTATCTTCCCATCCATTCCATGAGAACCCGTAATTCATTAAAGGAGCAACATAAGTAGGTAAACCATCGACAACCGAAAAATGATCCATCTTCTCTGAATCACAAAACACCTTAATCTCAAATGAAGTCGTATTAAATTTAACTGACGAACTCACACTATTTAAAAGTTCATATTGTCTAACGTAATATTTCGGGGTATAGGTGGCATAAACATTATCCCATATAGCGTCTCGCAATCTTTGTTCTCCAACACCTCTAATATAATCTACTTTTTTTTTAAACTCAGAACTAGACATAAGATTATGCAAATTCATTTGTTTTACTTGCATATCATCATCACTCTTCTACTAATTCTTGTACTTCTTCAGTTGTCTTGTCATTCTCAATTCCCAATAATTTATTTGCCAAAGGCAAATTATCTGTCATCTTCTTAATTAGATCATTTACTCTTTCAATTTCTTCTTTAGGTAGCGCACCTATAATATGGTCAAATATTTCTAAATCAATTAATGTTTCTACTCCAGATATCAATTCCACAAGATTATCTGAAAAAGGCACATTAGTAAAATACTTTACTAATAAAGCATAATATAGATATGTGGTATCTTTAATTAATTCTAATTCATTTACTAAGTTAGGCAATTCTTCTTTAAAAGATAGATAATCAACAATAAGTTTTTGAACTTCCGAAGTTTTAAAGTATTTATTTATTTCTATATTATAAGAATCTGAAAAACGATCTGTTACAGTTAGGGAAAGTCTCTCATTGAATTTAGTTAATGATTTTGACATTATAGAAGTTGTTAATTTTTTGTTTGCCATTTTTATATTTCCTTCTTTCATTTAATTATTTAACCAATGCTGAAATTTATTGCATTTTCAATATCTAATTTATTTTCATCAGTCAATATCGTTTTATTTCCATACATTCCTTTTATCAAAATATTTTGTAAATATTTTATTTCTTCATTAGGTAGTAAATTCCCGTTACCAATATAATATTTATAGAAGTCTATTTTTACATATAATATACTTTTCTTATATCTGTTTAATAATATGCTTGTAAATCCACCTTGGAAATCATTTAAATTACTGTTAGACCCTAAAAATCCATCTTTTATTAATTTATTTTCGAATACACTAAATATCCTCTCCTTATTCCAATAATTCATAGGGTATCATGAGGTATTTTACCATACTTTTCTGCAAATTCACTCATACTAGAATATCTTTTTAAAACATTTAAATAAAGTGTGTTTTGTCTTTCAGTTTTTAATTTATCATATGAAGGAAAAGTAATTCCATCATCACTATATTCCATTATTTTATTTAATATTTCTTCATCAGACATTTTGGTTCCTGGGATCAATACGTTTTGTTCAACTATTTTAAATTCTTCTCTTAATAAAGCACTCAATTTAAATTGCAAAATATTTTGTATATCTTCATATTTCCCAAGAAAATCTCTAGGATATAAAGAAATAAGAGAAATATTATATTTATGATACAAAGCAATCTTCTCTTCCATTTTCTTATCGTAATCATAAGTATCAACTAATCCCCCCCCATATTTCTAAATGTATTTCTTTATTGTTGAAAGTATAAAAAGTGAAATCGCTTCGATAGTAGTTTGTTCCTTCTTTTGTTTCTGAAAATGGACGCTGTTCCCTTCTATATGTTTTATTATTATGTATTAAAAATTGAGCAGTTATGTATTCATAGGAAGACCTATTCAAAAATCCTCTATCATCAACTAATTCTCCATGATCTTTATAATTTAGTATTTTTTTTATTTCACTTAATGATTCTTTTGTATTAATAATATTTGAACTAAATCCTAATTCGTTAGCAATTTCAGTATACGTAGGAAATCTATTATACTTTTTAATTATTGGTTCAATTAGATTTGCCAAATTATTAATATCAGTATAATAGTTTTTTGGAAGATAAAAACAACTTTTTTCATACCCCAATTCACTAATTGCAGAATTTATGTCTTCATTATATTTCTTGAATTGGTTTATTAAATTAAATCCTTTATTATTACCGTTTTTGTTAACAACATTAATAACCACACTCCTTAAATTTTTATTTTCTTACTAACTACCAACCACACTCCAACTCAATTTCATTTCTATTATAAAAAGGCAACAAAAAAAGAAGGGAGGAGTGTATTCCCTTCTACGGTTAGCTAAACCGATTGTTGCCTAAAACTATCAAATTCTTCACTATAATACTCTTCATAATTCCATTCCTCGTAATAATCTCTGCAAGGAAATTCAATAATCTTACCCATAATTATACCAACTCACTTTTTGCTATGTATTCATCACCTATATCCTTACTCATCTCCTTATATTTCTTCCTAATCTCTCTAATTATCCTCCTGCTAGAACCACTACAAACCCTCTCAATATCTTTTATAACAACAAAACTATCATTCCCACCACAACCCAAATCTCTACCTTTTACAAATAATTCTACAACTTCCTCACGACTATAAAATTCTACAACTTCCCACTCTAAATCAAACCCTGCCAATAAATTAATTTCCCTTAGTTCACTAATCGCATTCTGTAATTCTAAATTAATCTTATTACAATTATCACATTCGCACTCGAACCAACTAAAAGGATAGGAAGTAGAGTAATAACTCCACTTGTAATCACCTCTGCCATTTTCTGCGTTGGAGAAAATATTTAGTTTACCACCATAATTACCATTGGTATCCTTAATTACATATGCTTTAGTCATATTATGTAACTCCTCTACTCTAATATTTCAAGGCCAATTGCTTTATTTGCCTTACATCTATTATTATAGAGGATCTTAGATGTAATAACAAGTGTAATAACCAATGTAATTACATTATATTTTACCATTTTTCACACTCTAGCTCTTATTATCTTTCCATTTCTCAATATAGCTAAGATTATCTTGAATAAGCATTGTCTCTATTAAAAGTCTTACTAATTCTGAAACCGTTGTCTGATTGTCTTTTGCCTTTTCTTCTAATTGTTTTTTAAGTTTTGGACTCAATCTTACGATTATCTGTTCACTTTTAAGTCTTGGCATTTATATCACTCCATTCTGTTTTTATTATACCAGAATTTCATATGTTGTAACCACATATGTATTTACGGAGTGAGAAAAGATTATCAATTCATCTAATCAACCACCTACAATAACTATATTACTATCCCACATTAGATATGTCAATTAATTTTATTTTATGCTTTACAAATCAAACTTATCCATGTATAATAATAAAGGTGATACAAATATAAAATACAATATAGAAAGGAAGTGAGAAATATTATTAGAGATGGGCCTGAGTAGACAAAGGTACATAAGGGGAGTAAAATAAAAAGGAGAGGGCAAGACATACACCACCTTTAAAGGAATGTAAAAATTTTATCATCCCTTGTAAGTGACAAATTATACAAACACAAAAATAATTAAATTATAAGAAAGAAGGAATAAAAACATATGGAAAACACTACAGAAACAAATCAAGAACAAATTCTAAAAGCAACTCATTTTGGTAAAATTACTATTGGAGATAAATCCTTAACTTGTGCAGTTTTAGAGGATGGCACAAGAATATTATCTAGTAGAGCTATGTTTAAAGCATTTGATAGATCAAGAGGTTCTTTAAATAGCGAATTTATGACTGGCGAGAATTTGCCTATTTTTATGACCTCAAACAACCTCAAACCCTACGTAGATAAGGCTTTAAGCACTGGCGAGAATTTTTCAATAAAGTATATATCTAGAGATAAGAGAATACTAGATGGATATAAAGCAACAATACTTCCAACTATTTGCGATATATTTTTACAAGCCAGAATAGATGGAGTATTAACACAAAATCAAGAACTATTAGCAATTGTAAGTGAAATTCTTGTTCGCTCTCTTTCAAAAATCGGGGTGATAGCACTTATTGATGAGGCCACTGGATATCAATCAGAAAGGGAGAAAGATGAACTTCAAAAACTATTATCATTATATGTTAGAGAAGAATATCTCCCTTGGACTAGAAGATTTCCAGATGAATTCTATAAAGAAATGTTTAGACTAAAAGGATGGGATTATAAAGGAAAAGCAAAATCTCCTTTAGTTGGACAATATACAAATAAATTTGTTTACGATGTATTACCAGAACCAGTCATTGAAGAGATTAAAAAGAAAAATCCTTTAGTTAAAAATAAAACAAATACTAGTAAATTACATCGTTTACATAGACATCATCAATACTTAACAGATAATACTGGTATTCCTCATTTAGATAAGCATTTGTCATCTGTAATTACATTAATGATGATAAGTGATACATGGGAGGAATTTGAGGCGATTTTTAATAAGAGATATTGTGTTTATGACAATATTGAGAAAGATGGAATTGATGTTGTTGAAAATGAAATAATATGCAATTGCAATTAATTATCATAGAGACTCTAAGTTGGATTAGAGTCTCTTTTCTTTAGTGCTTTTATTAATTTAATCATCTCTAAAAACTCAAAATCATTTAGACCCATACAATCATACCAATAATAAATTTTAACCCAACACAGACGATTCTGGAGCGTGTGATTGGATTGTGGATTGATTTGAGATGGGACTTTTGTTGTGGGATTTATTCTTTCTTACATTTTTTTAATGAAGCAATCTCTTCATTTGTCAAATATACAAATTGAGCCTGTTGTATAGGTAAATTACTTAATACTACTACAGTACAATCATTTCTTAGCAATCTTGCTCTACCAATTGCTTGAGTCAACTCAGATTCAATAATATAAATTTGAATTTCTCGAAGTAATAAATTTTCGCTGTAGGTATTAAAATAAAATTCAAAGCCATTCCTTTTTATCTTTGTATAATGCATTGTTGCGTCATTCAACTTTGGTTTTAACCCTAAAGCATTAGCAAATAATAAATATACAATTTCTGAGACATGAGGTGTCCCAATTACAGCGATATTCTGACCCTTCATACTATCCAAACCTGCTGTTGCTCCAAAAGTAGCAATTGTATTAAATTTATTGGCTAATGATTTATATGTAATGGTTGGTAATTCTCCTACAATATTTTGTGCTAAAGGTATTAAATCCTTATTTTCTTTAATCTGAAACCTACTAAAACTCTTTTGCGGATATTGAACTATATTCCCCTTTAACTCAACTTCTCCTAAATCTACCCATATCATACGATCTCCAAATACCAGCTTACATATTTCTTCGTTTAGTGTTGCTGACATTAAAATTATTTTCTTATTTATAGGTAGTACTCTTCTATTTACAAAACTAATTATTTCTTGCTTTTTAGAATTATAAGATTTAATATAATGAGTACAATCTAAGAATCCTAAAACATTAGTATTAAAACTATTTGTATGAGATAATATTACACTATAAACTTCTTTATTCTTAATTAAATAACTAGGCATCTCTTGTATAATATTACATTTTGCTTTCTTGACAGACATTAATAAATCATCAATAATATTTTGTGTCTTCTCAGAAAATGCTTCTCTTTCTAATTGCATCAAATCTGCTGTATAAACATAGTCTACATTAATCAAATTTGATAAAATATCTTCATCAATTATCACAGTATCATTATTTGTTTCTTGTAAATATAATAATTTAGAATGAGTAGTAACCAATGTTTTATATGATTTCAATGCAGATTCATTCTGTGCGATATATTCTTTAACTTTAGGATTAACCAATGCTAAATCGTGAATATATTTTGTGGCAGCTCTATATGCTCCTATTTTATAAAGTTTGCTAATTCTAACACTTTGTTCTTCTGGTAATTCAGGCAGTGAAGGTGTCATTACTACATCATTTCCTGCTTCTAAACAACGATCATAAATCTCAAGTTTTAATTTATGATTTGGTACGGCTATAGTGGTATTCTTAACATTAAGATACATTTGTGTTTTTCCTAATCCTGTAACTGCTTTCAAACAATATATTTCTCCAACCTTACCTGTTGCTTGAATGGTTTCAAAAGCATCTGATAAATCCTGTTCTGCTTGTTCTAATGTTTTAAGAATAGGAGTAGATAGAACACTTATACGCCCTCTAGGTATTTTTGCTTGCCATATCATATTTATAGCATGTTCACACTCATTTTTATGAGGGCAAAAATTATTACATCTTTGTGGTGCATAATTTTTCTTTACAATATAATTGCATTGATAATCCCAATTCTTTATATCATATTTTTCATTTTGATTTAATATTTCAAATAATTTCTTTCTTCCACCTTCAATGGCAAGTAAATTTGTTGCAATTCCAAATAATTCTAAATGATATGCCCAATGAATATTATTGGAGAATTCTTTATATAATTTACAATTATCTTCTAAATCTTCCCAACTAAAATGTTTAACAAGATTGTTTCTAACTTCTTTAGTATCTGTTACATTATATTTTGTTTTTGATGATTTAGATTTTGGAGTATTATCATTTATTGGTTTCATAATTGTTTCCTCACTAAAATCAATACTATAGTTTTTGGTGATTTGATCGACACTCCTATAGTATATAATAGGATGAGTGTCCAAATCACCAATATTGACCAAATTATTATCCATAGTATTATCACCATCTTCTTCAATTATTTTAATATTAGGTAAACCATTAATCATATTTATTCCAGTTATAGAGCAGAAATCTTTTATACTCCTTGTAGCATGAGCATTATCAGTTGAATAAATATAAGCAATCATACTATCTATTAATTCAGGAGTATTAATCCTACTATCATAATTAGTGTATAATAATTCTTTTCCTCCAAAGAATAAATGACTAACATCCTTACATGCTTTATCTGCTTCAGGAAATAATTTCATTAACGCTAATTGAACTAATTCCCTTACTCTTTTATCTTCTACATTATGTTCTAATACAAATACTACTCTAAATTTATTATTGTTATAAGCACTTGAAAATGTAGTATAAACAAATGCAGGAATAATATTGTATTTATCACATCTTTCTAACATATCATCAAAGGCAATTCCTTCATCTATATCAAGACAAAATACCTGTTGAGATACAAAAGTATCATTACTTCTTATTCCATCCTTAAAAATAGTAGGACTCCAACTTTTACCATAAGGTTGAACAACATTCTTCGCAAAATCTTCAATACTAATTTTAACAATATTCTTAGGAATAGACAAACTAATTGCACCTATTTCTGGTTTTCCTTTTGGCTTACGATTCCAACATACCGTGTCTAAAGATAATTTTATCATTTTATCACTTCTTTCTTATTTTATTAGTAATTTCAAGTTCAAAACAATAGTTGCGATATCGAATTGAACATACAAAACTACTTAGAGAAAAGTTAAAATTGCTCCTAACTCTTCTCTCGCAACCTTATTATCACTAATAAGAAAAGAAAGAAATGTTAGAATAGTTTTTCAACTACTCTCTAAGTAGTTCTTGAGTTTTGTTATTAAATTTGTGTCAGATTTAAGACACATCAAAAAACACCTTAATTATCTCAAGGTGTTTTAATCTATCTTAAATTATTATTAAATTTTTATATTTGTATAAACATTACGATTTATAAAATCCTTGCTACAAGCCACTTTTAGAGTATCAAATATCCTATGAAAATGTCCTTTTATTTTATTTGGTGGATGGAGAGTAGGATAAGGGAAGGAGGGATTAAGTTGTAATTTTAATCCCCGAATACTTCCTACTTTATTTATTCTTCAATTACTTCTTTATTATCTAAATGAGCTTTAAGTTTATCCAAACCTTTCCATTGTCTATCTTTTGCTGTAAGATCATTGTAAATTCGATACATCTCAGAACTGCTCCATCCCATAATTTCAATGATAAAGTCGGATTCTAAACCAATTTTTGTTAAATATGTCACAGTATAATGTCGAAAATTGTGGAAATATATCGAATCTTCCATAAAATCATCCCACTTTTCAATCCATCCTCTAATAGTATGTATTGTTGCAGGTTTTCCGTCTCTTGTTATAAAAATAGAGTCATGATCCGTATTATATTTAATCATAACTTTTTCTCTTTCAATTAACCAATCATTGTAATATGGTAAAAATATATCTTTCACTATGTATTTTATTAGTGGTTTTCCTTGTTTTGTAAAACCTTTCGTCTTTATAGGTTTTAAGGTTTCTAAAAATAAGTCCCATGCAATGTTGTTTTCGTCAATAATAGATGTTTTAAATCTAAGTAATTCGCTAACTCTTGCTCCGCTACTAATAGCTAATGCCAAAAGACATGCCTCTTGTGGTCTTTTTAATGTGTTTTTCAAATGATCCAATAAATAATCAATCTGTTCTTCAGATAGGATTGTCTTTTCTCTAACAGGAGACTTAGGCATTAAATCTACTGCTTTTAAAACAATATTTCTATAATTTAAAAATTCTTCATCATAAAATCTTTCAATAAACTCTGATAATGAACTTAAAGCAGAACGTATTCTACTAAATCTATTTGAACTCCAACGTAATTCTTCTACTCCATAACCAAAGAAATCTGCAAATTCAATTTTTTTCATATCAGTAAATAATTTATTATCATTTTCCAATAAATTCCATGTGAAAAAGATATTTAAATCCGATGTATAGCCAGTTACCGTACCATCGCTCTTGGAAGTATTTTTATATTTTAGAAATTTATCTACTAATTTTACATTTTTAGGATTAAATTGTGCTGTGAGTTCTGGAGATGTTATTTGTTTCTTAAAAGTTTCCCTTGCCATTATAATCACTTCCTTTTATAATTATTATTTATTATGTATTAACTCATCACATTCGTCTAAAAATTTCCACTTAAATCCTCCAGAAGTTTTTCTTTGACCAGAACAACACCTAGATATACAATTTCCTAATATTCCAGTTTTTAGATGTGCTTCTACGCCTGTCCCATATATTGCAATAATATTATCGTTCAAATCAAATTGAACAACAGAACGGGCAGATGGATTATTTATTCCTTTTATAGACTTTCTTTTAACCTTAATATCTTCATTAACTATTTTACCTTTTAATGATTTAGATATTTTTTGCTTATGTTCATCTGATAATATTCTACCCATTTTTGATTTACTAATTTTTTGTTTAGTTTCTTCTGAAACATTTTTACCTTTTTCTGAGTTGCTAATTTTTTGCTTGTGTTCATCTGAAAATTTTAATCCTGTATTAGTTCCTCCTCCATAAGCAATGTTATAATAATCTTCACTAATAACCGCATTACTGATATTAATATAATTTATTTCTAAATTGTCCAATTCTTCTTTTGAAAAAGCAATTGCTATTATTTCTCTATTAAAGTTTTCTTTTCCATACTTATTAATAGCAGATTTTAATCTTTTCCCACTACCTAAATACAATTTCCAATGTCTATCAAATATTTTTTGGCCTATATATTTTTTACCATTAACCATATTTGTTGTAATATAAACAAAACCATATGGATCTATAATTTTAATTTCTTTATCCATCAATATTCCACCAATATTTCTGTCCTTGGTCGTTCCTTATCATATCCACACTTCAAAGTAAGAGTATGTAAGTGTTTATAATCATCATCGACTATAAATCCTTCTGCTAATCCATCCAAAATGAATTTAGGAGACAAATTGTCTGTATCATGTCTCGCTTTGGTTTTAAAGTAGTATGTAAATGTCATAGCACATGATTCTAAATTCATATTGCTATAACCATAATCTTCAATTAACCAGACTATAAAATCCTTCCAGATTTGTTTTAATCCATTCATCTGAGGACGTTTCATAATCATCCATTTATTTATTGATGGGTGATGTGGTGTTTGAATTGGTTCTTTTCTTCTTCTTGGATATAGTGAAAAATAGTATTTATTATATTTTTCTAATGTATTATTGTCTATTGTAATTAATAAATGTGGAATATTAATTCACTCCTTTTATTTATCAATAAAAGAGTGTCCATAACGGACACTCGTGTTAGTACAAGTATTTATTTTTTAACAGTTAAAATTCTGAATGCATATATAAATCTTACCATCTTTATACGACTCTACTATTTTATTTCTCTCCACTATAACTTTTTCAACTATATTATCGTCTTCACCATACTCCCTAGTTATTACCTGATCTAAAATAGACTTTGCAAGATTTTGAACATCTATAGACTCCAAACAATCAAATTTTAAAAACACAATAATTGGTTTATTCCAATCAATATTTAATAATTCTTTAGGTTTTAATTGTTTTGAAGGAAATGATTTTATCCAATTATTATATGTATTTGTTCTTACTGTTTTATAATCATTTGTATATTTATCTTTTATTTTCTCATAGAGATTATTGTTAGACATCCCATGTTTATCAATAATCATAAATTCTTCAATATCAGGATCTAAGAAGTTTAATTTATTTTGCTGTTCTCTTATGATCTCATCTTTATATCTAATCTTCTGACCATATGATTTATTTTCACTAGAACTTTTCTTTCTGTCATATTCTTGAATATAATATGAGTATGTGGTGGTTTTTGGCATATACATTTTGTCAGATGGATTAATTTTATTACGATTCTTCGTCAATCCATTTACTAACCTAATATATTCAATTCTTTTGTCTTCTGATCCTCTAATACTTAATAAATATTCCTCAAACATTGATAAGAGATTATTAAATTCTTCATAATTACATGATTTAAAAGTATTTACAGTTTTTCGTTTCCCAAAATACGATTCAAGTAATTTCTTGCGTTGAATTTTTATGTCTTTCTCATTCAAAGCATTTAAGACTTCTACACTTTGTCTCCTTCTATGTTCTAACTCTTCAGTCATTGATTCAAATGCTTTCGTATATTCGTAAGTAAATTTTAAAGCATCTTCTCCCGAAAATTTATTTACCAATATTGCAAAACCAGCTCTATCCATAATATATTCCCTATATGACTGTTTGTTTTGTTTATCAATAGTTTGTGTTTCCTTAAAATTAAGGAGACCTAATTCTGGTATAGTTTGAATGAAACCATCTATTTTTGCCAATACATTGTCATGTCTTTTACCATATTTCTCAGAAACAAATTTACTTCCTACTGTTACATTACCTTCTTCGTTTACTGTCAAACCAAACTCTTGCTCGAATACTGTTAAATTATTTTCCATCATTATAAATCATCCTTCTTTCTTCAATTTATTTAATATAACTTTTCTATTGCACCATTCTGTGAAAATATTTGTTGAACCGTCCCAAGAAAATTTGCACCACGCCTTACGACTGACTGGATGAACTCCAATCTCTAATGGATATACTCCATTTTTTAAGTAGAAATTAATTTGATCAAAATTATAAATATAAGTTACTTTTTCTTTAACGCAATCACTCATTGTAACACCTCCTTTCATTTTAAATTTTTATTGTGCTTTTCAACACAATAAAATCCCATTCTAATAAATCAATAAAAGAATGAGATTCAATCTGCTGAAAATATTAAATTAGTAAATTATTATTATTATTATTTATTGCAACGTATCCCATAGCAAACTCTGCCTACCATCCTATTTATATAATCCTTATATTTCTGACACTCACCAACATCTTTACAATTCTTCTCACAATATTCACTTGATATTAATTTATTTTGTTTTACATTCCCATTGCTTTTATTATCAGGATTATTTTTATTCCCTTTTCCTTTTGCCACTAACACCACCTACTTTTTATTTATTTTGTTGTTTATTCTTTATACGTTATAATTGCTCTGAATGGCTTGTTTAATATACTTGTTGAATTAGCAGCAGTATGAATAGCCAAGACTGTATCTGTTACCTGTGCATAATAATAATCTCCAGATTCATAAGGATGCCCATTGTGAGGTAGAATTAGTGTCCCACCTGAGTTTTCAACAACTACCTGAACACCAAGTATTTTTGATTTAGTTAGTCCATGTGTATAAGATCCCATTGTAGAAACAGTGCTTGGAGTATTCCCACTAATTTCCTTAAACTTTATAGCAGGTGCATCATTCCCAAGTTTTGTATATCCATTTACTACAAAGTTAGCACCATTCTCTACGGCAAGAGTTACATCAGTTTCACCATCACCCATAAATCCTAAACGAGTTCCATCACCTTTTTTCCACTCAAAGAAACCAGTTCTATTGGGAGAACTGTCAGGATTCATAGTTACATAACCATTAGTTCCATCTGCTGTGCTAATTATTCCATCAACAGTTAATACTTTTGAGATATTATTCCAAGTTAAATTACTATCCGCACCAGAAGAACCATTATCATTAAATTGGATCTGGCCGTTAGATCCAGCTATTCCACCTACAGGAGTCTTCCATACTCCGTCTTCACATAAAAATTTTGTGATTCCTTCAACATCGCCTGTATCAGGCACTATACCAGCACTATGGTTTGCTCCAGAAGCACCCATTACTGGAAGTCTTGCGGTATTAACTGTACCAGAAGTAAGATTATCAGCATTAGTTTGATCAACATTAGCAACATTTCCTAGACCGACATCACCCTTAACTAATGTTACTGCACCAGTTTTTCCTGCTACAGATGAAACAGATTGAGTTGTTGTAATTTTACTCCAAGTTGAACCATCAGATATAATCCAATCACCTACTATCCAAGATGAGATTCCATCTATTTCTGTTGCTCCTAATACTGATACAACATAATAATATCCCTTATTACCAGATAAAGCAGAAGGTATTTGTGGTGTATTTGTGTCTGCGTTCCATACTCCACGATAATTCACTGACCCTAATATAGATTCAGGTAATTGTGTATTAACTAATTTCCCATTAATGTCAAGTAAAGCAATACCATTAGCAATTCCCATTTCGGAACGCTTTATTTGAGCATCATTAGTCACATTATCTAATCCTATATCAGAAGGAGTTAAAGCAACTGCACCAGTTTTGCCATTTACTGCTGTTATTACACCATTATATCCACTAGAAATATACTTTTTACCTATTGTTAAAGGCATTTAATTAATCACCACTTTCTTTTTAGAAATAAAGCCCTGACCATCGCAATGTAGTTCCTATCGCATTCATAACTTGTATAGATGAGATTTTTTCATAAGAATAATTCCTTGATTCACCTGCTGGAACATAAATACAAGAATCAGAAGGCAATATTCTAACATATAAAGGGGTTATATTTGCTTCTATTAGTAAATCATTAAGATATCTCTGTGTTCCATCTGCCTCCTTGAATTCTATTGTTTCATTTTCTTGCAATAAAGAATACCAAGGTGTTAAATTATTAAATTTAATTGATGATATGAATCCTGAGTGCATTAATGAGCCTATTGCCATTGTTATCATTCCTTTCTTTGCTATATAAGTATTTTAAAATTACATTCCATTATAATTATGATAATATACTGATAAAGTAACATTCCTATTAATTCCATTCGATGCTAATTTTGCTGATAATCTTGCATTAGGAGATTGGGGTGGAATCTGCACAGGAACATTTGTTATTCCTGATTGATTTGTATCTCTCGATGTTCTTATTTTTTGCAATTAATATTTCCTGACCGACTATACCATAAAATAAATGTAATTCATATATTCCAGTCGTTGAGGATGCTTCAAAATTTACGTAATGAATATCATATGCGTGATTAATTGTATTTGCAGGGATAATTTCTGTGAAATCACCCAAACCCCATATTGTAGCACTTGTAGCAATTGTGATACCATTTGCTAGAGAGGGATAGCATAGTGCAGGATTATGTATATGTTGATATAGGGAATTATTGTATCCTAATAATGTCTTATCTGTTGCATTTTGAGTTATTGTACCAATTTTAGTGTTTATTGATTCTACTGAAGAAGAATTTGTAAATCTAAATTCATTGATTGTAATCGCCTCCTTTTTGTTTTTTTGTGGGATGAGTGTGATGAGGTTAGTGTGATGTGATAAAGATGGTAAGAAATAGTAAAAAAATAAGGAGAAGAAGACAATTTGATTTTGTCTGTCTTCTCCTTATTTTTTGTTTTTGTTGTTGGGGATTGGATTTGTTGTATTTATTTAATTATAGGATTGTACATTTCCTATAATTATTTATCTACTATATATGCTCAACATCTTTTTTGCTTATGTTACGAAGTTTACCAAAGTTAAATTGTTTTTCATATTGGGAAGTTATTACTTTTGAATTATCTATATCGAATTTAATCCATGAATGACCTGTAGATATGTATTTCTTAGCATATTGGAGCATATAAAAGAGAATTAAATTTGAAGGGATTTTGTCTTTAATTGAGATTATTCTAATTTCTTTCCATCCATTTCTATTTAAACTATACCATCTATTCCTTGCCTTTTTATCAAACTCTTCTTGTGTTAAATCTCCGAATTTTACCGATAAATCATGTCCACCAAAATCACATTCTACATATAATTTATTTTCAGGGAATGCAATATCCAAAGACGCATTAAAATAAGGGAAATTTAAAATACCTTTATAAATGGCATTTACATATAATTGCTGATTGCTTGTAGGCGTAGTACCATTTTTATAAAATGATTCTCTAATTTTTGCTTGTATTTCTGGAGACTGAGAAGGATTATCTACTCCATAATTTCTCTGCAATGTTTCAATTTTCTTTAATTTTATGTCATCAGATTGTGAAGGATTATCACAACCAAAACGCTCATTAAACGTACTCAATCTCTTTTCTTGAATTATTTTACTATCGGATGGATTTTGCACTCCATAATTATTAGATAATGTTGCCAATGCATTATCTTTTATTTCTTTCACTAATAATACATTAGATACTCCATATCTCTCATTATTTGTTTCAATCATTTTGTTTTTAAAAATATCTAATTTTAATGCTAATTTTTCTCCATATTTAGAAAACATACTTTCTTGTCTTTTTTCATTTTGGCATTTAGGGTTTCCACAGCAATCTTTTGGTGTAATAGATTTTTTATTTTGATTGATATATCTTTCATATGGTTTCTGAACTTTTACTATTTTACAATAATCACATAGAATTTCAATCGTTGCAGAACTACCATTAGTTAAATCATCAACATTTACCATAAATTTATCATTAAATTTTGTAAAATTATATCCTCTGTTTATATAATGGTTTTTATTAGTATGATGCCATCTTACTTCTACTTCTTTTGATATTAACATTAATAAACACCTCACTCTGTTCTCCCACAATTTAGACATAAAAGAAGAGAGGTTGTGAGCAACCCCTCTTGTCGGTAGTTAATTAAGTTTCGAACCTCAATTAATGCCTATCTTTTAAAATTAGTAGTTAATTAATTAACTAATTGGTATACGGATAACTCGACCTATGTTATCACTATTTGTCGGTTTCAATGCTTTTAGAGCAAAATTAGTGACATTAGCATCCTTTTCCTTTTTTGTCGAAATTTGTAGTGCGGCATCAGGGACTGCTTTGTCAAAGATATATTGGATTTTAGATATCTGAGTTTCGCCCTCTTCACTTATTTCAAGTGTTTCAAGTACGCATATTACATCATCAGGAAATGAAATATTATCAATTAATACAGTTTCTGTTGTCGCAGGAGTATTATATTTATACCCTCTAACTTCGTAACGAGAACCAACTAGACCTCCAACAATTGTTACATCATCACTAGAAATTGTATATCCCGAAGTTACTGCAACTTCTACTCCACTTGTATTAAATATTTTTAATCCACTAGCAGAAGCCAAAGGTTCATTATCTAAAACAAACCCGATTGCTGTACCTACACCTACTCCATCTAAGTCAACACATTCATACCATTTACTAGTTGCCCACGCAACTGTACTTCCAGTAGTCGCAGTTCTTCCTAATTGTAATTTTATAAAATCCCATTTAAATGTTACTTCAGCTAATTTGATATCTACCTGACGATTCGATCTTAATATCGAAATTAAGGAATCTCCTCTACCTGCCCGTATTTCCTTTGAATCACATTTAATATCAATATCCGCACTAGATAATGTAGTTGTGGCAAATATATTGCCGGAACTGTCAATCATACTTACGTCAAATACATCCGCAATAAGACTCATAATTTAATTCCTCCTTATTATTTTATTTAGACCAACGAGTTTAATTTATTTAACTTGCTAGAGTCAACAAATAAGTCATCGTATGGACTTTTAAACATATTTATTTCTTCTGCAAAATCCTCAATAGTAACCTTTTCTGCAACTGTAGCAAATAAAGTATCTGTATCATATTTTTTCATCTTGCGAATTCTATAAAAATCAGCATAAATTTGATAAAGAGTATATTCAATTAAGTCACAATAATCTTTTCCCTTATATACCGAAACAGTTGTAATAATGTCTTCCATAGTAATTTTAGATGAATTTTTAGACCTAGATTCCAATACTTTATTAGCCCATTCTTGCACTAATTTATTCTTATAAACTTTTTGCTCAAATATTAAATTTTGCTTCATTATTATGACTCTGATTTGTTCATAATTTTGAGTTGTAATTATATTTGTATTATCAACTACAAAACCTTCTATTTTAGTTTTTTCATCAGAAATAAACTTAACATCTTTTCTTGTTATAATTGAAAAAGTATCTTCTAATTTTTTAATCAACTCTTCTTGTGTTAAATTTAATTGTGGCATACACATAAAAACTAACATTAATAACGGATATTCTGTTTCCTCAAAATGATTTTTTGATATGTGTAAAAGATGTGATACTTCGCTAAATTTATCATAATCTTTTAATCTGACTGGATAAATACATATAGGATTATCTTTATCAATTCCTTCCACATAGTCAGGTTGAGCAAATATGTATTTAAGTTCTGCCATTTATCTCAGTCCTTTTAAAGTTGAAGAGTTAATAGATATTTCGATAGAATATACACAATAAGTTGTGTCTGCAATTCTACCTGACCTAAATCTGGTTATTTCTGCTTCTGTAATGCCTATGCCCTTTTGTTGGTCAATCATCTGTGATATTTCATCGAAAACCCTCATTGAACGAATTTCCCCACGTCCACGAAGGATAGATAATCTATTGGGCAAAACTATCTCAACCAAATATGTAATTTCACTTAAAGGATATTTATTTAGAATTCCAGATACAGGATTGATAAATAATCTTATTTTTTCTGTTTCTGAGACAATTCCATCGAAGAATCCTAGAATGAAATTACCTTCTTCTAAAAGATCAATAGGCACAGCAGGGGAACTTAAAGGATCATCATTTAAATAATAAATATATTTATTAATATTTTGATTATTGTAAATTAAAGAAAATAGTTTCACTAGATTTGTTTCGATATTTTTGAATTTGAATGATTTTTGTTCCACTACATCTCCACCTTTTAACTTTTACTATCTAAGAAATAGGCAACACATCCTTTAAAGAAGTTAAATATTCTTCAAGAATAATCTCTATATTATCGAAATCATAATACCAAATCTCTAGAAAATTATATCCGTTTGATAACGCATAATCTTTTTTACGTCTGTCATGTTCGACTTGTTTATCTAAATTATCTGTTAAATATTTTGTTCGCTTATATTTACCTTTCTGATCAATGTCATGGAATTCACCCTGATATTCTATAAGAAGGTTATATTTGATCAAATAAAAATCATATGATAATAAACCACCACCTAAACCAACTAATTTATCAAATGTTTTTTGAATAATATAATAGGAATTCTTATTTTTTGTATCAAATGACAGTCTATTATATTCTTCTTCCATTGTTAATTTATGAAATCTATTACTAAGTAAATAATTATTAATTCTTTCCTCACCTTTAGAATACTGGCACTCAGGGCAACGAAAATTATATTGATGTGAATTACTAATCATTCTATAATAATCTTCATGTATATTGTCTTTACATTTCCAATAAGCGTAATGATTGCTAAATGGAGCATATTCATATGGTGATTTCTCATTTTTATCCGACCATAAATATAATAAATTTTTATCTTCTAATATTTTTCCTAAACTATCTAATATGTGTACTTTTCCATAATTATGGCAATAAGGACATCTACTATTATTGTTAATAAAATTACTAACCCAAACATCATAACTGCTATGATAATCTTTCTTTTGACATTTAATCCAAACTTTTTTATAAGCATATCCAAAACTAATTTCCCAAGGATCAATAATATTTAACTTATAATCCCAATACTTTTCAAGAAAATCTTCTCCAAGATTATCAATACCCCATTGAGCGAATGAGTTACATTTTTTACAATATATACTTCCCTCTTGTCCATTGGTAAAAGCATTAATTGTTTTTAATTCGCTTTCATGTAATCCTTTTGGGCAATTGAAATAATATTTTTTAGTTGTTCCATATGTTATTTCACTTGGACTATACTTATTTAATTTATAATCCCATCTGTCTAATACATCTTTTCTATTATTTTCAATACACCACTGTTCAAAACTAATCCATTTTTTAAATCCATTATTTGCACATTTACTACAATAAAAATTATTTGCATGTAAAGAATTAAGATATCTTTTCCATGTGACATTCTTTATATTTATTCCACAACCATCACATTCGATGTCAACTTTTGCATGGCTTCCTTTAGTTAAATCTTCAACTTTAACAAGAATCTTGCTTCCTGCAGGGACTACCAATTTTCCACTTGAATTTTTTATTCTTGGTATTTGATAACCTAAATCCTCATAATATTTAATTGTTTGTGGTTTTAACCCAACTTCAACTTCTTTAGTTATTAATCCCATAATTTATCATTCTCCTTCCAGTATTTAGAGAGACAATGGAAAAAGACATGTGATACTGGCACATGTCTTACTATTACCCTTGAAACGCTTCGAATCATCTCAAAGAACCATATATTTAATTGTTTTCTTTAATTAAATTACATAATACTCCTCAACTTAATAACCTTCTCAACAATCTCACCATTTCCTACATCAGTACCTCTTAAAGTAACATAATAAGTATAACTATTACATTTAATCGAACAACTATTCCCACTCAGCACACTAAAAACATAAGCACTACTTGGAGTAGTTCCTGCAATAATACTAAAATCAAATATTGCATCCATAATTTCAATTCCATTATTAAATTTGTGTGCTGTATAAATCTTAGTTGATCCTGATTTTATTTCTGTATCAGGTAAAATATTTCCTACTAATGTATAAGTGAAATTATCTTGTGGCAAATCAACAATCTCAATTCCAATACTATCCTGAATCAAATTATCATTATCTAATTTGCAATTAATCATTACACTCCCTACAGATAAGAAATTTACTAATCCTGTGCTTGATACAGTAGCAATTAAATTATTACTCGAAGTAAAAGTAAGCAAAGGAGATGTAATTATTATCTCTCTATCTTTTACTTGAATATTTAATTGTACAGGAGTATTAATATCTGCTTGAATCGAATCTCCATTTAAAATAGTAAGAGAATATGATGGAAATACTTGCTCAACTTCACTATATACCATCTTAATCAACAATAGTCCATTCACAGTAATATCATTAATGTCCGTAACCGAATAATTCCTCAATCCAAGTTTGAAAATGTAATTCATTGGAATTTGTCTAGTAATAGATGTATTACTTATTTGTATTGCAATTTCTGAATCTAAAGTTGAAATTATTTTTTGTTCATCTAGGGAGATTAAACCTTTTGAGATTATGCAGGGGATAGAGTGGAGGGTTGAGGATGAGTCGTAGAATTGGAGGGTGTTGTTACATCTCTCAATAATACAAGAACTAGTTGGAGATTCTATTGTTCCTCCGTCAGTACATATCCAATATGAATCATTAAATTTATATATGTCTCCTATTAATGTCGAGACACTACTATCTTTAAAAA
>Ga0209728_1000326_pt1 | contig 42605 bp, 38 predicted proteins | sample RifGroD1_FD_183997 | JGI IMG/M metagenome (GOLD analysis project Ga0209728, IMG submission 183997) | Groundwater microbial communities from Rifle, Colorado, USA - Groundwater D1 (SPAdes) (version 2) | ecosystem: Environmental > Aquatic > Deep subsurface > Groundwater | place: Rifle, Colorado... | reverse complement strand
CTACTGGTATAAAAATATTATGTGATAGATACAAAATAAACGAGAAATTGGATGGTAGAAGAATCCCTTGGTTAGTTGAAAAGTTAAATGAGAATGGATTTAAGATAGAATATAAGGCATTGGTACAGCTTTTAAATAATCGTAGTGATTGGAAATTAATTTATGCTATAGGAATATGTAAAATATTTGAGGCAAAGATTGGAGATTTGTTCTATATAGATATTGATGGGAAACGAATAGATATAGATTTTGTATAATTAGATATTGACAATATCCATTTGATCCTCTATAATATTATTAAGAGGTTGATAACCAACGGCCTTGAAATATTAGAGTAGAGGAGATACATAAACATGATTAAAGCATATGTAATTAAGGATACTGATGGTAATTATGGTGGACATCTTAATATTTTTTCCAACGCAGAAACTGGCAGAGGTGATTACAAATGGAGTTATTACTCGACTTATAATCCTATGAGTTGGTTCGAGTGCGAATGTGATAATTGTGGTAAGATTAATTTAGAATTGCAGAATGTGATTAGTGAGTTAAGGGAAATTAATTTATTAGCAGGGTTTGATTTAGAGTGGATGGTTGAAGAGTTTGAGAGTCGTGAGGATATGATAGAATCGTTTGTGAGAGGTAGAGATTTAGGTTGTGGTGGGAATGATAGTTCTGTTGTTGTGAAGGACATAAAGAAGGGATGTATTGGTTTACATCGTAGGATGATTAGGGAGATTAGGAATAAGCATAAAGAGATGAGTAAGGATATAGGTGATGAATACATAGCAAAAAGTGAGTTGGTATAATTATGGGTAAGATTATTGAATTTCCTTGCAATGATTATTATGAGGAATGGAATTATGAAGATTATTATAGTGAAGAGTTTGAGAATAAGGAACAAGGTTATGGTGAGGAAGTTTTAGTTAAGGATGGTTTGTTTAAGGGATTTGTTAGGAAATGTTTGATGTTTGTTTTGGTTAGATTGTGATTATTTTGGTTAAGTTAGTTTGAATATTATGGGGATTTTACTATCCCCCTTCCTCTAATTATTGTTTTGAATTATTTTATTTATTGCTTGACACCATTGTTCTATCCATGTATAATAGAATAGAAAGGGTGGTGAGATATATGCCTAGAGATCCAACGGATATAGGTATGTAATTTAGTCAGGTTGTATAAATCAATAAATAAAATAATATTAAAATAGAAAGAGGAATGATTAAATAATATGAACGAATTAATGATTAAAGAAGTAGATTTTAATGGTGCAAGTTTGTTGGCGATTCAGAATAAAGATGGTAAAATTTATGTTTCTATAAATCATGTCTGTAATGGTTTGGGATTAAATTCTCGTAAACAAAGAGATAAAATTAAAGATCATTTAACATTGTCAAAGGGGTGTACCGAGTGGGGCATACCTTCAAATGGTGGAATACAAGACACTTTTGTAATTGAAATCGAATTTCTTCCTTTATGGTTAGCAGGTATTAATCCAAAATTAGTAAGTGAAAAGGTAGTTGATAAACTTGTTGATTATCAACTTAAAGCTAAAGATGTACTTGCAAAAGCATTCCTTCCAGACATAGAGACATTTATTCAAGATTATCTCGATATGGATGAAGATGAAAGAGGAATTGCATATTTTAAAGAAAAGAAACAAAGAAAAATGTTAGAACTTCAAAATAAAGAATTAATCCCTAAAGCAAATTCATTTGACAAACTTATTGGAGCTAATGGAAGTCAAAATATGAATTCAGTCGCGAAGTCGTTTAAGGTGGGACGTACAAGACTATTTGCATTCTTAAGATATAATGATATTTTAATGACCGGAAGTAAAAATGATAAAGAAAAGCATAATGTTCCTAGACAACAATATCTTGAACAAAAGTTATTTGTTGTTAGAGAATATACAATTCCTGACGATGATGGAGAAATTGTTAATAGAGTGCAAACTTTGGTGACTAGTAAAGGGATTGAGTTTATTGATAAATTGTTGAAGAAAGTTAATTATAATTTAGATAGTTTTGGTGATTTGGATGATTAAGTTAGTAATATAAATACATAAATAAATTGTTTTTGTTTCTGGTTTATTGTCTGTGTAAATGTGAATATTTTAAGAATCCACTGTTTTTAGTGGGTTCTTTTTGTGATTGGGAGTATGGATCAAAATGAACTATACTCAATTTAATTTAACTAGATATTTTTACTAGCAAGAGGTAGTGGAAGTAATTACCCACTATTAGATGTAACTCGCACATCGTTCTTGCTAGTTTTTATAATTATGGGCGGGTAGACAATAAAATAAAATAAGGAAGCGAGTTGTTGTAAAATGGAAAATGTTAATGTTGAGACTAAAGTATGTAAGGTTTGTGGTAAAGAAAAATCAGTTAGTGAGTTTAATTCAAAAGGAAAAGGCTATTACGATTCTAAATGTACGCTATGTGGATGGTTTGAAAGAAATAAGAATTATACGATTAAAGACGGATGGACGATAGACGAATATATTATAATAATAGACAATTTGATCAATAAGAAACCAATATTTTTGAATGATATAGCAACTTTACTTAATAAAGATTTAAGAGAATTGTGTGATGTTGTTAGTAATTATTTAAAAGTCAGTGGAAGAACACCATTACAAGTAAAATGTAATTGTGATAACTGTGAAAAAGATATGGTAACACCATCATCTGTATATTTAGCATCTAAAGTACATTTTTGTGATAAATCATGTAGTAATAAATATAAAAAAGGTAAAAATTTTCATAGGGTAATTGGAAAAGGGAAATGTATCTCCTGTGAAGGAGAATTTGATATTTATGACAATGTGCTAGATCAAAAATTTTGTTGTCAAGAATGTAAAAAAGGATATTACAGAGAGCATCCTAAATATGAAGATATAGTATGTACAAATTGTGGTAAAGATTATAATAGAAGATACCAAAGTAGAGATGGAAATAATTATTGTTCCTTAGATTGTGAGATAGAATATAAACATAATAGATCACATGAGATTAGAAGTTGTGAAATATGTGGAGGAGATTTTGAATGTTTTAAAACAAGTACTCAAAAAATGTGCTCAATTCAATGCCAAGGGAAATGGCAATCTATAAATTTATCAGGGGAAAATGCTAACGGGTACAACCATGAATGGTCTATTGAAGATAGAACTATTACATGTGAATGGTGTGGATTGGAACATCAGGCTAAACCACATCAAATAGAAAATGGAAGGAGATTTTGTTCTGATAAATGTAGACAAGATTGGTTTGCAAAAGAATTTTCGATTACAGAAGAAAATATAGAAAGGTCTAGGATACAAGCTGTTAAAAATTTATCTGATGGTGTAATGAATAAGACAGATACTAGCATTCAATTATTGACTAATAAAATTTTAGGTGATTTAAATATTGAATATGACAATGAATACAACTGTAAATATTATGCGATTGACAATTATCTAAATGAGCATAATTTGATGATTGAATGTCAAGGTCAATACTGGCACACAGATCCTAGATTCTATAAAGAAATAAATTATGAAATACAGGTTAATAGAATTAAGATTGATAAGGCAAAACATACATATATTAAGAACAATCATTTAATAGAGATTTTGTACTTATGGGAATTTGATATAAATAATAATACAGAATTGTGTAAACTATTGGTTCAAGAATATGTTAATAATAAAGGTATTTTGGACAATTATCAATCGTTTAATTATAATATTGTTGACTCAATACTTACTCTAAATAATGAATTAATTATTCCGTACATGGAATATGATTCAGAAGACATTAGAGAAATTACTGATACGACAGTTAAAGAAAAGATGAGTCACAAACAATTAGATAAATGGATTACGTTTAATTGTGAGAGTTGTGGGATTGAAACAGAACAATTAATTGGTAAATATAGCATTAATGAACATCACTATTGTAGTAATGAATGTCAAGGAAAAGCAAATCGTAAACGCTTTAAAGTGGAGTGCAATAATTGCAACAAAGAAATTGAAGTTATTCAAGATAAGTATATTACCAATAAAAGATTCTTTTGTGATCAAAATTGTCAACATAAATATCAAAAGAGAGTTGGATTTACAAAAGAAGAGGATAGGTTGTTGGATATTAAAAGAGAGATTAGAATAAAAGAATTAGCATTAACATAATAATTTCAATATTCTGTTGCATACTTCCTATGGTTTATCATATAATAGTCATAACTATAAAATACAAACCATAGGAGGATAATAATATGAAAAGATTACTAAATTATCTATTGGTTATCATATTGACACTCGGAATCACAGGTTGTTCCAACGGTGAACAAGTTTCTTTTTCTTCTATAAATTTAAAACAAGAACACATTAAAGAATTTACTTCATCCTTTACGGGTAAATCAAATGATATTGCAAAATTATCAGCAAGTTTATACAATCAAGCAATTGCTGACAAAATTCCAGAAAGAGAGACATTTGAATTAAAATATGATAACTTTTCCAAAATAGTTGCATCAAATGATAGAGAATCTGGTTTTAAACTTTATGTTTATAGTTTTGGAGAAAATTATAAGGTATTATCAGCAAATGAATATGTTTTGAAAAATGCTAAAACGCTATATGATGATGGAATTTTGAGTAAGGAAGATTATAATCAGAACATGGAAGAATCTAAAATTAATAAAGTTAAATATTTGCAAAAACTTAAGACGGATGTTGAGAACATAATTAAATATTACGAATAATAAAGAAGGAAGTGTATTTATGACGGAACAAATATCATTAACAATTGAAACCATTAGAGAACAAGGATATGAAATAAACTCTATTTTAGAGATTAAAGGTTATTTATCTCTATCTGCTAAGAAAATATTAATTAAAAAAATATTAGACTTATGTATAATTGAGGGAGATATTAAGAAGATTGATTTTGCATTAAAAGAATTTGCATACGAATACGTATTAGTAAACGAGTTCTCAAACATAAATTTTGAAATGGAGGATGTTTTAGCACTATATGATGAAATTAAAGAGAATGGGGTAATAGATAAAGTAATAAAGTTAATCCCTGAGTCTGAAAAAGAATTTATAATCAACGTGTTAGGAAAAGAAATTGAACAGATTCAATTAATTGATAATAGTTTAGCAAGTGTAGTTAGTAAGCAATTAAGTAAACTTGTCGAAAAACTTCCAGACAGCAAAGAAATTAATAAAATGATTCCAAAACTAAGTAAACAAATAAATAATATATCCCCATCAAGTTTTAAATTTTTAACTGATGCAATTGGTTGGAGTAAAGGGAATAAAGATGCCTGACTTTAAAGATTTAAATTCTTTGTTTTCCCACATTAAAAAAAATGTTGCAAGTGCTATGCAAGATGATATGGCTAGGCATGTAAGAGATACTGTTCAAAAGTATCTCTTATCTACTGTTTATGCGAATGAGCACACAATGTACATTAGATCATTTGAGGTTTTGCGAGCCTTGACCATAGGTAAGGTTTCTGTAATTGGTGATGAAATATCGGTTAAGATTTACATAGATGCTGATAAAATAATACCTAGAGATGGGCCAGAAGGCATGTGGGGTATTCATCAATCTTTTGATGGTAGTCCATATAATGAACAGTTACCATTTACATTAGAGTATGGAAACCAGAGATATAATCCTTATTATAATACTCCAGCTTTTGAATATATGAAATTAACGGTAGAAGAGATGAAACAAACAAAAGAACATATGAATAGATTAAAAGGATATTTAAGAACAAAAGGAATTAATGCACAATAAAATTTTTAACTCCCTACTCTTTGAAGGTAGGGTATTTTTCATGCCCTAAATTACAAAAGAGAGGTGGATTCATTTGGATGATTTAAATATATTAATTAAAGCAAAGATATCTTCAACAAAGGAAGAAATTGAAACACAAATAAGAGCCTTAAACAAACAAATAACACAAACAATTTCGGTTAAATTAAATATAGATTCAAAGGATATTCAACTAATAACTCAGAAAATAGAAGAAGTTCAAAAAAAGGCACAGTCACAAAGTAATAAATCTATTAAGGTTGGAAGTTTTGGAGAAGCCAATCATGAAATGGATAAGATACTATATGGGATTGAAAAAATAAGAGGACATTTTGCAACCCTCGGAGACAATGTTAAAGTTAAACAAGTTTTTAGCAATGCTGATGCGTCTTTAAAACAATTTGAAGTTAGTGTAGATAGACTTAATGGAAAAATAAAAGAAACAAGTAAATTTACAGTAAATGTTAACACAACAACAAATGGTTCAGAAGAGATGACATTTAAAAAGATAGAAATGGCATCTCAAGAATCTGCTAAAAAAGTTGTAAAAGATACACAGAGCAAAGCAGAAGCAGTTAAAAAAGAAATTAGTGCTGTACAAAAATTAATTGATCTATATAAAGCACAGCGTATTAGTGCAGAACGTTTTATAACTGCTTCTGCAAATTTATATAATCAAGGCAAGATGAATGGTACTACTACCGCAGAATTAAAAGAACAGGCAAAACTATTCAATACGTTAAAAACAGCACAAACAGAATATAATAAAGATACAGGACAGAGTAATGCAAAAGGGGTTGAAGTACAGAGATTAAAAGCAATTGCTGATTCATATAGACAGCAAGAACAATTATTAAAAAGTGTATATTCGCTAAAAGAAAAACTTGCTAAAGTTAACCCAACAGATAATACTAAAGAAATATCTCAATTAGAGAAAATGCTACAATTGCAAACAGCAAGACTTTCATCTTCTCAAAATAGAGCAGTAAATAACAATTTAGTAGACCAACAACGTTCTGTACAATATTTAGAATTAGAGACTGATTTAAAAAATAAATTAAAATTAGTTACAAATAGTTTATCAGACGCAGAAAATAAAAGGAATGCAAGTGCTAATCAATCTTCGTTAAATAGGTTGCAAACTTATGAGAATCAAATAAAAAGATTGCAAACTGGATTTACATCTCCTGCTACTGGTATTAGTGATGAAGGACACTTAAATAATTTAAATGTAAAATATGAACAGATTATAAATACAATAAATCAAGTAAGAACTGCGGGTACAGGACTTTCAAATGAACAACGTAGAGGAATAATTCAAAATATTTCTGATTTAAAATTAGAGATAAAGCAGTATCAAGATTTACAGAGAATTATGGCATCTACTAATCCTAGAAGTCTAAGTTCAAATGATATTTCATTATTCCAAGATACTATGAGTAATAAATTAGCAAGTTTACAGGTTGGAAGGACGGATACTGTTTTTGCTAGACCAGAGATTGTAGCTGAAACAAATCGTTTGACGGATAGTATAGCAAGGTTTGGTACAGTTGGTGGAAGGTCTGCTAGAGAAGTAAATTTACAATTTGCACAATTAACTACATCTGTAAGAAGTGCTACGAATGAAATTTCTAGGATTAATAGTGCAGCAGATAGCATTGTAACTACGTTCGGAAAGGACATTTTTAAATTAGGTCTTTGGAGTATTTGTCAATATTTGTCGATAAAGACAAACGTGAAGCTCCGCATATAGTGTGAACTGTATGTAGTGATAAGTGACGTATAACAACTTATTCAAAATCTCATCAACTGTCTGGCAATCGCTAAGAGCCTAATTAACCACAACGCAAGGATGAAATATACCTAAACGTGATGGTGACGAAAGTAGAAAAAATAATTAGGATGGCATATGGTTAAATCCTAAGTGCTATAAACAATGCGTCTTCAGCAGCTTATATCCGAATAGGATACAGTTCAACGACTATTCCCCTTGAGGGAAGTAGGGTCAAGTGACTCGAAACGAGAGACTCCTTAGAAATAAGGATGATGATATAGTCTGGGCATGCATGGAAAACATGCAGAAGTTCATATTAAACTATTAAGTTTTATTGAGAACTGGTAGAGATTAACGACCTCTATTGAACAAACCGCGCCGCAGCCACAGTTTTCTACGCTCCATTTCGGGCATTGCAGGAAGGAATTCAATATGTTTACCAGATGGATACAGCTCTCACAGATTTGTCGAAAGTTGTCGATTTTTCGTCTAATCAATTAAATGAAATGGCAGAATCAGCAATTGGTTTAGGTAAACAACTTGGTAAATCTAGTGTTGAAATTATGCAAGGTATGGCAGAATTTGGAAGAATTACCAAAGATCAGAATGAAATAATTGAATTGTCTCGTGTTGCAACAATGGCATCGAACGTCACTACAATGACATCAGCGGAGGCTGCCAAGGCAATTACAACAAGTATGATTACTTTTGGTATAGAAGCAAAAGATTCTATGAGGATATTGAATTCGCTAAATGAGGTTCAGAATAATTTTAAAGTATCAGCAGAGGACATGGTAGCATCAATTTCCAAGATCGGGGCAGCGAGCAGGTTAGCCAACACAGATATGGAAGATTTAGAGGGAATGACTGCGGCAATAGTACAATCTTTGGGAATTTCTGGTAATGAAGCTGGAACAGCCATAAAATCTTTTATGAGTCGTATTTATAGAACCGATGAATCTAACCCTGATGAATTAGGGAAAACAGCAAAAGCATTAAAAGAGATTATGGATATTGACACATCAGATGCAAATGGTAACTTGAAAAGCTTTAATGACCTTATTTCTGAGATAAAAAGTGGTTGGAGCGAAATGTCAAAACAAGAGCAGTTGGCAGTAGCGCAGAGTATGGGTTCGACTTATCATTATTCGAAATTCATCGCCTTATTAGAAAATTACCAGATAAAACTAGATGCCGCGGCAAAGGCGAGGAACAGTGAAAATAGTGCGTTGGACGAGAACGCTAAAAAATTAGACAGTTTAAGTGGTCGTCTAGGATTACTAAAAGTCGCAGGAGAGGAATTTTCTGCATCTATAATTAATTCAAACGCATTAAAAGAAATGGTTTCCTCTGCAACTAGTTTGGTGGGAATATTTACAAAAATCACAAGTACAATTGGCGGTATTCCTACTATACTAGCAACAGCAGTTATAGCTCTTTCTTTATTTAAAAAACAATGGACTGCACTTAGTTTTACAAATGTTGGTGTATCTGGAGCATCTATAGGTGTTGGGTCTGGTATTTTTAGTGAGTTAACTAAAAATTTAATGAATTTCAAAACAAGATACGCATCTGTAATGGCAGAAAATATAAGAATTAATAATTCTTTATCGGCTTCTTTAGCTGGAGTAAGGGCTTCTACTAATACTGTTCAAGTTGGTTATACTGCATTGACTGGAAGAACTATTGCTCAGACTATTGCAACAGTGGGGGCTACGGCTGCAACAGTAGCATTTAATGCAGCATTGACTGTTGGACTATCTCTTTTAATAATGGGAGCAGTTACAGCATTTTCAAATCTTACACAAAAAACAGAAAAAGCAAAAGAAGAATTTGAAAATCTTACAATGAGTATTTCACAACTCAAAAAAGAAACTACTGAACTACCATCTCTTATATCTTCATATGAAAAGTTGTATGATAAATTAGGCAAAACTACTGAGGAAAAAGAAGAATTAGCAAACGCCACAGCAAGACTATCATCTCTCTTTGGAGATTCTGTAATCCAATTAGATTCTGAAGGTAAAGTAATTCAAGTGGATATAGAATATGTTAAACAATTAACTCAAGCTAAAAAAGACTTGTTAATTACTCAACAACAAGAATTATCATCTAAATTTAATTCTATGGGTAAAGATCAATATGATGAGATATTAGAAAAACAAAATAGAATTAAAGAAATTAATGCTGAAATTTCTGAAAAGAATAGTAAAGTTACCAATTTACAAAATTATAATGACTCAAACCCTGATGACTTTATTAGTGCTAAAGTAAATAATAAATTCATTAAAGACTATCAAGAATCAATAGCGGAATTAGCTACAGAAAGAACTAAATTGTCAGGTGAAAGCAATGAAATACAGAAAACACTTTCTCAAGAAGCATACGCTTTTGATCAATCTACTGAGTCATCCAACAAATTAAGTCAAAGTTTAATTAATAATTTATCAAAAGCAACTTTCGATTCTGGTAAAGGATTTAATGACCTTTTATCTGTAATGGGAGTATTTAGTAAATTAGACGTGTCAGAAGTATTTAAAAGAATATCTGAAGATATGACCAAAGTAACTACTACTGAAAAAGCAACAGAAGATATCAAAGATATGGAATCTGCTTTAAAAAAACATGGTGTTGAAGCAGATATAGCAACTAAAATTATTAAATATTTTAATGATGCTATAAAATTAGATAATGCTCCAAAAGCAACTAATTCTATAAAAGGTATTGCTATATCATCAAAAGATTTAGCAGATAGTCTTAAAGATGTTACTTCTTTAGCAACAGATGTTTCAAAAGCTATGGAGGAATATAATGAGACAGGAAAGTTATCAGCATCAACCATTGTAGATTTAGTTACAAAATACCCCCAATTAATTGATCAATTAAAAGTTGAAAACGGACAGTTAACATTGAACAAGGAAGCAGTTCAAAGTTTACTCCAAGTTCGCATTGATGGAATGATAACATCTCTTCAAGAATCTATAAAATTTACTGAAGTAGAAGCAGAAAATACAAAGGTACGAATTAATAACCTGATACTTGAAGCGGAGGCGATAGAAAGAAGAAATTCCGCCTATAATTCTGGCTTACCATCATTTTTTAAACCTACTGTTGATTTAACGAATGTAGATGCCACAGGTGGAATTCCATATGCTAATAGAGAAGAACAATTAAAATCAGAAGCAGAAGCTAGATTAAAAGCAGAAGCAGATATTTTACAAAAACAAATTGATGCTGACAATGCTACAAAAGATAAAATTGCATCAATGAAAGCATTACTAGGGAATATCAAGTCTGCAGCATATTCTGGAAGTTATCCATCAGCCCAGAAAGACAAAAAAGAACCATCCTCTTCTTTAGCAGAACAAGTCGATATTGAAGAATCTCTAATTCGTTCATTCCAAACTCAAGCGAATATGACGGCAGAAGCAGGGAAACTTTTAGAAAAACAAATAGCAAATGCAAAATCTGCAAAGGATTTAAATAAAGAACTATCTCTTACTAATGATTTGATAAAGAATCAATCATTAGAAATATCACAACGCAATGAAGCGAAATCAAAAATAGAAGCAGAGTTTGCAAAAGTTTCAACCCAATCAGGATTTCAAAACACATCACAATTTATTGACCCACAAGGCGAAGCGACATTAGAATATCAAAATCTATGGAATGCTTCATCTGTTGAAACCCAAAAACAACTTTCAGCTACTTTTGATAAATTATCAAAACTTCAAAAAGCGTGGATGGATACAAAAAGTTCCATAAACTCTGTTACAGAATCCCAGAAACAACTCCAGCAATCTCTCCAATCTCTCCAATCATCTCAAGCAGATGAAGCAATTGCTCTTCTAAAACAATATTATGAAAATCAGAAAAAACTAGATGATGAAGCATATGAGAAAAAAATGAAAAAATTAGACTCTGCTCATCAAAAAGTTCTGGATAATCTAGATAAAGAAGAAAAAGCTTATGAAGATTCGATTAATGCTCAAATCGATGCCATAGATAAATTGAAATCTGCTGAAGACTATAATAAATCATTAAATTCTGCTCAATCTGAAGTTCAAACACTTCAAAGTGAAAAAGATTCTCTTTCTCTTGATACATCGACAGAGGGAAGAGCAAGAGTAGCAGAATTGCAAAAACAGATTGATGAGAAAAATTCTTCAATTAATGATATGCAAGCCGATCATACTATTGAACTTCGCAAACAAAATTTACAAGATCAATTAGATGAAATTAAAAAAGTATTAGAAGCAAAAAAGAATGCTGAAAACGAATCTTATAATGCTACAAAAACTAGATATGAGGCAGATAAAAAATCAGCAGATGAAACTTATAATACAATGATGGCTAATGATCAATATTTCGCCGATAAGAAAAAAGAAATTATTGACAAAAATATTACTGACATTCAAACTTCTTTAAAGAAATTTTCTGATGGATATACTGAAGATTTAACCACTAGTGCAAATAAAATTGATAAAGAGTTTAAGAAAATTATAAAAACTATTGCTCAAATTAAAAAAGCATCAGATAGTATTCCTGAGATTCCTGCCAATGCATCAGGTACAAAATCTCATCCTGGTGGATTAGCATCATTCGATGAAGAAGGAAGAGAGTTATTAATTCTTCCTTCTGGTAAACAAATTCTTGGCGATAATAGTGGGGCAAAAATAGCAAATCTTCCCATAGGAACAGAAATTCTCAACCACAATGAAACAGAATCTCTTCTTAGTAAAGCAAAACTGCTAAATATTCCATCTTATGCAAATGGAACTGGTAATACCCCATTAATGGATTTAATCAAAAATATCCAATTACCATCATTTAATATGCCATCATTTCAGATGCCTAAATTTATAAATAATAATTCATCAGGAACAAATGTAACAATTCCTAATATTAATTTCAATGTAACATCGGTTGATGGAAAAATATCCAATAAAGAATTGGAAAGAGCAGCAGATTTTACTATTAGGAAAATCGAGCGAGCACAGATTATTAGAGGAAGATAATTATTCTTCCTCTTTTCTATAATTTTCAAATAAGTAAATAAATATTTGTCATAATTAATCATAATTATTTATTTGAATTTTCCTTACTTTTCATATATACTTATACTAGTAAAAGTAATAAAAAGTAAAGTGAGGAAGATAATATGAAATTAATAAAACTAATAACCACAATTACATTGTCGATTGCCATATTGTTCACGCCAGTATTACCTGTATTTGCTTCGGAGGATAATTTAAATAAGATAGCACCAAATCAACAAATATCACTTCCAATATCGCAATCAAATCTAGCAATAAAAAAAGTAAAAGTAATAAAAGTATCAAAGATAACTTTGCCAAAAGAACCTGTAAATATAGTGTCTGGATACACTAAACAATTATTCCCTACAATTTATCCAGCTAATGCTGATAATCAAAATATCACTTGGAAATCCAGTAAACCATCTATAGCAACGGTTGATTCAAATGGAATTGCTTCAGGTTGGTCAACAGGAAAAGCAACTATCACTGTAACTACAGTGGATGGCAAAAAGACAGCTAAATGTACTATTAATGTTAATATGATTCCTGCTGTTAAAGTTACAGGAATTAGTTTAAACAAAAGTTCTCTTACTATGGATATGGGAGCTTCCGAACAGTTAGTTGCCACAATTTCACCATCTAATGCCACTATTAAAGATGTAATTTGGACTAGTAGTAATCCTTCTATAGTATCAGCATATGAAAATGGTAATATCATGAGTTTTAGTTCGAGGTCTGGAACATCAGATATTACAGCGACAACAATGGATGGTAGTAAAATAGCAGTATGTAAGGTTACTGTAGTAAATCAAAATGTAGTTAAGTTTAAAGATCCAAATTTTGAAAAAGCGATAAGAAACAATTTAAATAAACCGTATGGAGATATAGACACAAAAGACTTACAAAAAATCAATACTTTATCTATATCTAATGAATCAATATATGACATAAGCGAAATAGAATATATGACTTATTTAGCTAATTTTAGTTTATTTAATAGTTCTGTAAGTGATATTAGTAAATTATCTGGATTGTATAGATTAAGAAACATTTCTTTGGGAAATAATCAAATCGCAGATATTACTCCATTGAAAAATCTGTATAATTTACAATCTATTGATTTAGGTAATTTGGTTCCTTCCTCAATCCAACCACATCAGAATAATATTAGTGATGTTAGTGCATTGTCAGGGCTAACGAAATTATGGTATCTTGGTTTATTATCTAATAATATTAGCAATATAGAACCATTAAAGAGCATGGATGACTTATTAATTATGTCTTTAGGTGGTAATCCTATAAGCAGTGCTGATAAGCAGAGTTTAAAGACTGCTTTGCCAAAATGTAGTATCACTTTTTGATTTGGACATCAGCAGAAAAAAGACCTGATCAAAAGGGTCTTTTTCTTTTGTGAAAAGGAGTTTTTAAATCAATAAATAATTATTTGACTTAGTTTATTATCTATGATATTATGCAAATATGAAGATAAAGACTATACTATTATTTATTTTCACTCCAATACATATGTTTTGATTTTGATAGACATATGGACATTATGGTATAATAGATAGAGGAATAAGGAGTGATATAGAATATGACAGTCAAAAACAGATTAGAAAATATACTCGCAGAAAGAGGAATTAAACAAACTTGGTTAGCAAATCAAGTTGGGGTTACTAGACAAACTATGTCTAATTTAGTTAAGAATAGATATACAACAAGTACAGAAATAGGATTGAAGATTGCATATGTACTTAATATGGACTTCAATGATATATTCTATTTGGAAAATTTAGAAGAATTATAATGTAAAATGTTTTTCCTTAATGTATTGACATAACTGACATTATCCTCTATAATAATATTATGGGTTGATAAACAATCCTAAATATGAATATAGAGGAGTTTTTGTAATGAGTATGAGAGAAGTCAATGTTCAAGAGATGGTTAGTTTACTTGGATCTTTTAAAGGTAGACAAATAGAGGTTGATTTACATCCAATTAAGGCGAGTAATACATATCACTGGTTTAATGTAGAATTATTAAGAGATACTGTAATATTTTCTGATATGGACAATGATCATCCTCAAGAGTTGAGATTCTTCAAAGACGATATACTTGATATTGATTATGTAGATGGAGAGAATATATTTAAAAGTGTTTTTACTATCAATATGAGGGATAATACTCAAATTCAATTATGCGTTTATGAATTGCCTGTAAGATGCTTTAAATGTCAAAAGATATTAAACCTAAATCCTATGGAAAACGTGTGGGAGATTAATGGGACTGGTGGATATGGTAGTCATTTTGATAGTGAAAAGTTGAATATTAAAATTTGCGATGATTGTCTTTATGAAATGATCGGCTACGAAGTTGGTGAACTTTGTGAATGATTTAGTATTGTTTAACCATGAAAGATTTGGAAATATTAGAGTTTCTATTAAAAATGAAGAATTGTGGTTTGTTGCTAAAGATATAGCTGACATACTTAGATATTCTGAAACAAACTCCATGACTAAACGATTAGATAGTGATGAAGTCATATCCGACAAATTGGAGGGTATGAATATGAAATCAACATTAATTAATGAAAGTGGATTTTACAATGCTATAATTGGCTCAAAGTTACCAGAAGCAAAACAATTTAAGAAATGGGTTACTTCAGAAGTCCTTCCCTCTATTCGTAAACATGGTGTTTATATGACTGAGGATACGATTGAAAAAACCTTAAATGATCCTGATTTTATTATTAAATTAGCAACTCAATTAAAAGAAGAGCAACAAAAGCGACTGTTAATTGAACAGCAATTAGAAGATCAGAAACCAAAAGTACAAATGTATGACGATTTTATGAACTCAGATTCATTAATGAATTTTAAACAAGTTGCTGATACATTAGGGTGTGGCAGAAATTCCTTAATGAAAATATTGAGGGAGGAAAAAATTTTATCCGACGGAAGCTTCATTAAGAATCATCCTTATTCTCAATATATCAAAGCAGATTTATTTAAAGTTAAGATTACTCCCATGAGGACTAGTAATGGTTTAGAGAGTATTTGTACAACACTTTGTACTGTGAAAGCATTAAAATTTATCAGGAAGATTTTAAACAAAAAGAAAGACCAATGGTTACAGTCATTGGTCGGATAGAGATTTATTCAAATCATGCAATTAGATTATAACACTTTTATAGAAAAGAATCCACAGATTTTAGTGGATTCTTTTTTGTATGTAAAAATTTAATAAAAATTTTTAGAGCAGATATATTGGAAGTCATGAGCCAATGAAAAGTGTTCCTCAAGCACTCTGCTCTTTTTGCTATGCAATTTTTGAGGTTAATGGTCAATAATTTGAGGAGGTTGAAATAAAAATATGGGTAATAATAAATATAACGTTCAAAATATTCAAAGATTAATAGACAATTTAGAAATGGGATTAAAATTCGTTGATTTATATTATGTTAATAAAAAACATGTTACTTTAATTGATAAAATGGGTTATTTATTTTATGTTAATCTTCATTCATTATTAAAAGGTCATCATCCTCCACGAAAATTTGATACAAGTAACATCTATACTATTCAAAATATTATATTATGGTGTAAATTGGAGAAAAAACTATTTGAATTAATAAGTAATAAATATGAAGGCAACAAAATAAAATTGAAATGGCAATGTCTTAAAGATGGTTGTAAAGAAGTATTTGAAGCAAATTGGTCCGATATATCACAAGAAAAAGGGTGTGGATATTGTTGTGTCGCACCTAAACAAGTGGGTATATCTAATTGTCTAGCAACTAAAAATCCAATACTAGCATCCGAATGGCATCCAACTGAAAACGGAGATTTAACTCCTTATGACGTAACGGAAAATAGCAACAAAAAAGTTTGGTGGAAATGCAAAGAATGTGGACGTGAATGGCCTTCAACAATTGGAGGAAGAAGTTTTGGTAATGGTTGCCCAGAATGTTCAGAATCTAAAGGAGAAAAGGAATGTAAAAGAGTTTATAAAATTAACAAGTTTGTCGAAATAACTCAAGATAATTATAACAAATTATTAAAAGTTGATAAAATCAACAATATATATTTTATATCTCAAAAAACATTTAAAGGATTATTGGGAAAAGGAGGAAAATTACTATCATACGATTTCTATGTGCCAAAATATAATCTTATAGAGTATCAAGGACAATACCATGATGGAACTGCAGGTAATCAAACAAAGAAAGATTTTGAAACACAAAAAGAACATGATAGACGAAAGAAAGAATATGCTTTAGAGAAAGAATATAATTTTCTTGAAATTTGGTATTATGATTTTGATAACATAGAAGATATATTGGTTAAATATTTCAAACAAATGGAGGTGAAAAGTAACAATGCCCATCTCAGAATCCCTCTCATTTACGTTTAATAATCAATCTTCAGTAGATTATAATATAATTAATTGCAAAATTGATTCAGGATTATTTGAAGAATCATTCATTACAGATAGAGAAATTAAAGAAATTACCACTCGTAAATCATCTCCATATTTTGTAGAAGTGAAATCATCTCCAAGAATATTGAATTTAACAATTGCATTTACAGAAGAATTTGATCAAGATAACCTTCGTTCGGTAAAAAGATGGTTGTCCCAAGAAAAATACTGTCCATTAGTTTTTGAATCTCTTCCCGATTTGATCTTTTATTGCATATTAGATAGTAGTTCTACATTATCCCATACGGGAGATAGTGGTTACATAACTCTTCAAATGCGTTGCAAAGATCAATTTATTTACTCATCACAATTTTTATCTCCACTTTACGATTTATCTACAAACCCCACCTTCACACAAATGCAATTCATCAATAATGGAGATGTAAATTGTCAACCAATTCTCTCACTTCAAAAAATTGGAGACGGAGATGTTTCTATAACTAATTTATCAAATGGAGGATCAGAATTCAAACTAACTTCCCTTATTGCAAATGAAGATTTATACATAGATAATGAAAACGAAGAAATAATAACATCTATCCCATTAACTTATAGATATGATAATCATAATGGGGTATTCATAAATATGATCCGTGGAGTAAATAACATAAAAATAATTGGAACTTGTAAACTTCAGTTTAGATACCAGTTTAAAACTCTATAATTATAATTAAATATAATAGGAAGGTGATTCTATTTTGTTCATAGATATTGATTTAACAAAAACACCGCAACGTCCAAAATTATATCTCTGTAAACCAAACAAAACAATTATTGCATCTTTAAAAGAACATTATGGTGCAAGTTTGAAACTTAATCTCACAACTCTTAATGAACTAACGTTTGAATTGCCTTATCAACTCGACATAAATCATGAATTACAACATAATAATCATTGTGATAAAATTAAAAACAGATATTTAATAAAATTAATTTTAGGTGATTATACTGAATTTTTCATCATTAGTGATCCATCGCCAAACGCTGATGATAATTCTGATTTTCTTCAAGTAAATTGCTATTCTCTTGAATATGAACTCAAAGACAAGAATATTAGATCCTATAAAGTGGATGCTGTAAAATTATCTGAAGTTATGAATGGATTTTCAAGAGATGTAACTACTGTAACTAATGGAATTTCCACTACAGTCACAACTAATACAGATGGAATTCTCAAAGAAACTGCATGGACACTTGGGGAATTCCCTATAGAATTAGATTTAGTATATAGATCATTTGAGGTTTCTGTAAAAACTAAACTTGATTTCATTTTAGAAGTTGCAGAAAAATTTAATCTTGTGGCTAAATTTGATTCTAATTTACGCAAAGTTAATTTCTATACTTTAGATACTTCAGGCACAAATAAAGGACTCCGTATATCTGATACAAGATATTTGCGTACAATTGTTCAAAATATTGATAGTGAAACATTTTGTACTAGATTAAAACTCTATGGCAAAGATGGAATGACAATTAATGAGATAAATCCAACAGGACAGTCATATATCGAAAATTATAGTGCCTTTCTTTTCCCTTTTCAAAGAAATGAAGACACAAAAGAAGTAATTGCTCATTCAGACTATATGTCAGATTCTTTATGCAATGCTATTTTAGATTATCAAATATTATTAACTCAACATAAAGCTGATTTCCCTACCCTATTGGCAACTTTAACAACAAAGCAAACGGAAATGACAGCATTGACAAATGCAATGACAATATTAATCGATGAAATGAAAGTTATTGATGATAATCTTGTAACTGCTAGTGGGTCAAAGAAAACAACTTATACTGATCAAAAAATAGCAAAACAAGTAGAAATTGATGCTTTACAATTATTAATCAATGCAAAACAGGCAGAAATTGATGTTATAAATGCTAGTATCAAACAAATTGCAACCGATATGTCTTATGAAACATATTTTACTCCTGAATTATTATCAGAATTAATTCCTTATATAATTGAAAAAGACTGGACTAATGAAAGTCTTATATCTGCAGAAGATTTATACATTTATGGACTCGATGAAATGGAGTCTAGAAAAAATATTGTCACAATTATTCAAATTAGCATTGTTAATTTTCTTGAAATAATAAGCGAGCAATCCAATTGGGATAAAATTAATTTAGGCGATTCTATCTCTATTGTACACAAACAATTAGGAATTGATTTGACTGCTAGAATAATAGAAGGAACCTATGATTTCGAGAATTATGAAATACAACTTACAATTTCTAATGTGAAAAGTAAAAACTCTAAATTATCAGATTTAATATATACTACTACTAGTGTTGTAGATGTAATAAATGTCAATAAACTAAAATGGGATAAATCTCAAGATGACGCAAAAGAATATGTTGATTTACAAATACAAGAAATGACTGGTAGTTTATTGAATTTAAGTATTGATATTGAAAGATTTGGTGCTGATGGATTTATCACAAAAGATGAAGCCAATACACTAAAATTAACATTAGAACAAGCAATAGCAGAATCAGAAGATATTTTAAATATCGCAGAAGAATTAGAAATTATAACCGAGGCAAATAATTATAATAATGCTTTAGATGCTTTAGAAACTGAATTGAGAAATGATTGGATTGATCAACCAAATTATCCTATTCAAATCATTAGCGATAGTAGTCCTGAAGATGAAAGAATTATTATTAGTAATTTATTTAAAACAGTAGAAGATACAAAATCAATTTTGATTAATACAATTGGTAAGGTTCGTCAAGATGATGGTAAAAGATATGTTGAAACACAAATAACCGAACTAAATACAGTATTAAGTGCATTTCAAACACAAGTCAACGAATACATAGAATCAAAAGAAATTACTCAAACCGAATCAGTAACATTAAGTGGATTATTTGTTGATGTTCAAACAGAATCAGATGATATTACAGCCATCGCAGATGAATTGATGGAAATAATAGGCGAAGATAATGTTTTATATGATAGTTTACATGATGCAAGAAATTCCTATTATAATGTTGATAGAAATTCAGGTGCTATTCACGATGTTTTTAATGAAATAGATGATTGGTTTAATAAGTCTAGTTATCCAATTACCATATCTCGTACAAAAGGGATAAATGTGAATAAGAAAATTAGTAAAGTAGAAACAACTAAAGAAACGTTAACCGCTTTAATTGCTCAAGTACAAATAGATAATGAATTAACTCTCGTAGATCAACAATTATTTGAAGTAAGTGTTGCGATCACTTCAATGCAAATGGATATCAAAGCATTTGCAAATGGGAATTATATTACTTATGACGAATCTGTTTCTTTAAAGGCATCTTTTGATACAATTCTTGCAGAAAGTACAGATATAATTAATATTGCAGAAAGTATGTCTGTTTCTACTACATTAATAAATAATTATCAAAATTCTTTAACTGGCACAGTGGTATCATGTGGTGTGGATGGATTGCAAGTAGAATTAAATAAATGGGTAGATTTACCAATAGAAAGCTATGCTGGTAAAGGGTTAAAAATAACATCAAAGCAAAAAACAGCATTATTAAATAAATTCAACTTAGTTATGAGTACAAAATTATCATTGAATAATGCAATTACTTTGGCAACACCTGAATATTCTATTGATGGTGAAATATCAATTAGAGGTGTGGGAGCAAATCAGAGTGGCAATCGTTTTTTAAAGATTAACGGAAAAAGCATTGCAGACAGTAGTTTAAGTAATTCAGAAAACAAAGGATTAATGTTAACTGTAATTAATAGAGAAGATTTAGCTGTAATCCCCGAACACACTCAATGCTATCATACTTTTGATGTTGATGCTGATAGAACTGCTTTGGCAACAAAATTAAATTCATTGTATGATACATTATTTGACACAGTAATTATTGTATTAACATCTTATGATTCAATTGGTTGGAATCAAACATTGTTGGACGCAATGATTAAAATTGGTGGCACTGGAACAGATACAGGAGTAGGTAAATTCCCATTTGCATTAATTGGAATACCAGGATTATTTAAAGGTTCTGCATTAGAGGTATTTAGTGATTCAGGAACAAAAGCTCCATATGCAGATATATCAACTATAATTACGGATGGTACACCTCAAGGAATTGCAATTGGAACTTCTGTAATTTCAGCACAGGCAATATTAGCAGTTCAAAAAGCTGAATCTGGGAAAATTGTAGCAATGGTTGACATCAATAAAGTTGCTACAACAACTCCTACATCGATAACATCAACAGAAAAAAAACTAGTTAAAAAATATTGGGATGCTATAGTAAATGAAAAATCAACTGTAGAAAGTCAAGCAAGTTATTATAATTCAGTTAATTATCCTGATGTCGTTTCTACATTGGCAAGTTATGAAATTGCTTATTATAATTTAAGTAGTTATATTTCTACTATATTATCAAGCATGACTACTCCTTCTACTATTGTTAGTGCTACATTTATTAGTACCTTTGAATCATATTATAACGCTAAAATTACACTCCTTAAAGCAATTATGGGAGTAGCTAGGAATTATATTGGTGATGCAATTGAAGGATTAGCTGGTTCTATGATTGGGTTGGCGTTAGAAATTAATGATGCATTTAATGATAGCAAAATATTTGAACCAGAAGCAACAAGACTTGCATCCGATTTGGCATCTGTTGTAGCAGAATCAACTCCTTTAATAGAATTAGCTACAAGTTTAGGATTAGATAGAACTGGTGAGTTTGAAAAGACAAATTATGAAACTGCTCTAAATGATTTATCTACTACGCTTAGTGAATGGATTGGCAAAGATAGTAGTTTATATCCATTTACTGTAACAGCAGATGATAAGAATTTAGTAAAGAAAAATTTTGAAGATGTTAATAGTACAAAATCACTTCTTCAAAATAAATTAGCTACAGTTCAAATTAATAATGCCAAAATGTCTACATCTGCTTCTTTGAAAACATTTGTAAATACACTTTATTCAGCAGATATTACTAATTTTCAATCCCAAAGTGATTATAAAATTGAATGTTGGTTTTATGGTTATTCACCATCATTAAATAATCTTCCAAGTATTGAATGGGAGACAAATACAATTAAAGATGAACATGTGGGTGATTTATTTTACGATGTAGCTACGGGAAATTCATATAGATTTTCTTCGGCTTATCAGTGGGTTTCAATTGCAGATACAAGTGTACTACAAGTATTATCAGATGCTTCAAAATCACTAGGGTCAATAGATTCAAAGCGAACAATATTTGTTGCTACTCCTCCACCTCCTTATAATATGGAAGACTTATGGAGAGAAGGAATTACAGGAAATTTAAAAATTTGTATAATTGAAAGATTAACTGGAAACTATGTTTCTTCTGATTGGATTGATTCTACAGAATATACTGATGATATTGCAATAAGTATAGCAAAGTCATTGGCAAATCAAGCAAAAACTAATGCTGACAATGCAATGGAAGATTTAGATGAAATAGCAGATGGAGGTAAAATAACAAAAACTGAGAAAGTTAAAATATTGAAACCAATATGGGATGCTATTGTGACAGAAGAACCAAACTACCACAATCAATCTTTATTATATTCGTCTGTAGAAATGACTGCATTAGACTTAGCATATACTACAGCTTTTGATGCTTTGGACACTTATCTTAATGTCACTATTCTTCCTAATAATGTTAGGAATCCTACTCCAATTTTAGGAGATTTGACGAAAACTACAAATGTTATTAGAGAGGAATTTGATTCTAAATTTAATGATTATTATAATGCAAGAAGTGATTTGTATTTATTTATTACATCGTCTGCAAAAAATTATGTTAGTGCTAATTTAGAAGATTTTAAGACAGAAGTTTATGAAATTGATAAAGAAATTTTTCAGAATCAAATTGATGGAAAAATTGAAACTTGGTTTTCTGGATATTTACCGACATTGAATAATTCCCCTGCAAATAAATGGACAAAAAATAGTCTTAAAGACGGACATGTAGGTGATTTATTTTACAACACTACTTCCGGATTAGCTTATAAATTTACATTGTCAGGATCAACATATTCTTGGATACAAGAAACTGATCCTAGTTTAGTATCTGCTTTACATGATGCGTCTATAGCAATGGATACCGCAGATGGTACTAGAAGAGTATTTACGCAAGTTCCTCCATTATATCCAATTCCACCTTATGATATATCAGATTTGTGGAGTCAAGGATATGCAGGGGATATGATGATTTGTATTACAAAAAAATCATTAGGAGGAAGTTATTCTTCTGCGGATTGGATTAAATCTTCTAAATATACAGATGATACTATTGCTAGTGCCGCTTATTCATTAGCTTCGCAAGCACAATCTACAGCATTAGTAGCAGAAGCAGAAATTGTAGATGTGGCTGATGATTCTATGCTTACAGTAAAAGAAAAGACAAGAACAGTAAAACCTCAGTGGGATCTTATAGTGGGAGAACGGTTCAATTACGATGCACAAGCAGCATCTTATTCAATAGGGTTTGAAAGGGACAATTATAATGCTGCTTATTATGCGTTAAGTGATTATATAACTCCTTTAGTAACAACATATTTGAATGTAAAATCGCCTATTGTAAAAGATACTTTTGTGTTAAAATTTCATAATTATTATACTTATAGAACAGCATTATTATATAAAATTTCTACTATCATAAAAGACACTACTGTTAATACAACGGATTATGTTCGTACAGCAGGATATGCAGTTTCGACAGGGACAGCAAATGCATATGTAGCAACCCTTACACCTGCTCCAACTAGTTTAGTGGATGGTTTGGGAATTAATCTTAAAATTCATGTATCAAATACTGGAACTTCTACTTTAAACGTTAATAATCTTGGTGTAAAGCAGATTAAAAGTTTATCTGGAGCAAATTTAACTTCTGGTATGTTAACAGCAAATACAATTTATCCTTTAAGATATGAATCTTCATCTGGGACGTTTGTTGCACTAACGATAAGTAATTCATTTGCAAGATTTTCTTAAATTATTAAATGAAAGGAAATAAATAATATGGAAGTGATTCGTAAGGCAAGTATGTGTTCTGAAACACAACTTGCCTTTTCCATTAGAGAGTTAAAATTAGAGGAAAAAGAATATGAAGGGTTTCAAATTGGATTAAGAGGAGAAGAAGATGATTTTACATTTATAGATATTCAAGTTGCAGATAGTCAACTTCATGATACTAGAATAGTAGTTTTTAATAATTTAAAACCATTTACTGTATATGAGGTAATTGGTCAAGTATTATATAACGATGAATGGTTTGATACACTTGGAACGTGTAAATATTTAACATATCCAAATAATAATGATCTTCCATTTCCGATTAATGGTAAACACTCCACTGGAGTTTCGGTTAACGGAGGTGATTTATTAAATGCCAGCCCCAACAGTAATTAGTTGTGTATACGAATTTGATAACAATGTTTATAAATCTATAATTAGTTTTTATCAGGTTTCCGGCGCAAGTTCTATTGAGATCGAAACAAGTAGAATTGGTGGATTTGTAAAAATATATTCATTTACAGGTTTTGCCACAACTGTTAATTTTAGCAATGTAAAATCTGAAACAACACATTCATATCGCGTTCGATCTATAGTGAGTGGAGTAACCTCTGATTGGACTAGTTATTATAGCGTAAATATTCCTGCATACCCTACAAGTTTACCAACTGATTATTTGCCAGTATATAAACCGCAAGTTTTACACCAGTGGGTCTGGAATACTGCGAATGGAACATGGTCTGGTCAAGCAGGGAATTGTTTTGCCACCAGTGTCGCGTCGATGAAGGAAATCCACGAAAAAAGGGAAAGAGGACAATCATATTTATCCTATTCAACAGGATGGGTATTCGGAAATAGACTTCCCACCGACAATCAAGGTGAGGATATGTATGTGCCCGAGGGGTTAGATAGACTGAAGGCCGAAGGAGTTCCTAAATGGGAATTGTTACCTGAAAATAGTCTGAGGTATTATCCGGATAATTATTATTACAACGATAATGTTAACGGAGTAGCAATTGGTGCCAAAACATTAGTTAATAATAATAAAGCTACACCAACAATTTCTGCAGATGCTCTTTTACAAAGAATATTGTCGTGGGAACAATATACAACCAATGATTGGTTGGGGGAGTTAAATGGTTGGGGGAAAAATATAATTGAAGTCATAAAGCAAAGGATCATTGATGACGGTTGCGTTTTATTGAATATCGCCATACCTCCTTCGTTTGACCAATTAACACAAGGTTATCAACCATATATTTCCGATGGATACATTCCTGATACAGTTGGAAATATAAGAGGATTCCATGTAGTTAATCTAATCGGGTGGAAAGTCGTAAACGGAAGAACATGGTGGATTGTTCATAACAATTGGGGCAATTGGGGTGATGCTTCGGATTTTGGAAGAGCTTACATGCCTCTAGAGTGGGACTATATTGCTTACTTTTTCACTGTCGAAGATTTCAATAACTTTAGTTGGAGTGTAAACCCAAATTCTTCTGGAGGACTTGTTAATATTAGTGCTTATGATTGGAATAGATTGACTACGCTTATAAGTGCCATAAGAAGCTCTAACGGATATCCAATAGTAAATTTTACTCAAGCGATTGCTGGCGAAACAGAGATTTCTGCTTTAATTTTTAATGAGGTTAGAGGTGCTATAAATGAAATGGGAATCAGTAATCCTTTAGCAACTACTGGGCAACTTATATATACTGCTGATTTTACAAATTTAGCTGATAATATTAACACTATTAAAGAATTTATGTGATAGAAATATTATATTCCATAAAAATGATTATATATAAGAGAACAAGAACAAGGAAGACGATAAATCTTCTTTGTTAATTAACAATAAGGAGGAGTTTACCATCGAAAATCGCCACAGTCTGATATTAGATTTCAAACAAAGTTCATTTACAAATATAAAATTTGTACAAAATGATATAGATACATCGGTATTAGAATTTATGATTTGTAATCAAGGAATACCAGTAAACCTAACAGGTCAAGTTGTTACATTTGCATTTCTTAAATCAGACAATACACTCGTAATTCAAAATTCTTCAAGTGGTGTTTCCATACTTGATGCCGTAAATGGTAAAATACAATGTATATTACGCTCACAAACTCTAGCATCAGTTGGTGTAGTAAAAGCGGAAATTAGTTTTACAGATGTTTCTGGTAAAAAATTAAGTACAGCAACCTTTAATTTTACTGTTACAGCTTCAATTGACAATGGTGAAGGATTTATTTCTAGTAATGAAGTAGCTTTATTAGATCAAGCAATTATTAATGCAAATGAAGCAACTGCTGACGCAATTTTAGCAACGGGAAATGCTAATAATGCAGAAGCAATTAGGGTAATAAGTGAGGATATTCGATTAGCATCAGAAATTGGAAGAGTTAATACTGAATCTATTAGAGTTGTAGCAGAAAATGGTAGGGTTTCAGCAGAAAATATTCGTGTAGGATCAGAAAATGTTAGAATTTCTGCTGAACAAAGTAGAAATACGGCAGAATCAGCTAGAAGTAGTGCAGAGAGTTTGAGGATTAGTGGTGAAACTTCAAGGTTAAATGCTGAAAACAGTCGCCAAATAAATGAGACTACTCGCCAGAGTCAAGAAGCAACAAGAGTTTCACAAGAGTCAGGAAGGGTTGTGGCAGAATCCAATCGTTCAACTGCATATAATTCTTCTGTAATGATTTATAAAGATCCGGTAGCAAATTATGCAACTATTTTAACTACATATTCTTCTCCAACTATTGGGTGGGTTGTTGTCGCTTTAGATACTGGTAATTCTTGGAGATATGGGGGGACTTCTTGGGTTAATATTGGAAATACAAATAAAGGTGGAATATTAGTAGGAGCTAGTCAACCAAGTGACGTGTCAATTTTGTGGGTTGATATTAATAGTTAAATAATAAATTAATTTTTTAAAGACAGATAATTTCTGTCTTTTTATTTTGTCTAAAAAGGAGTTTTAAAAATGAACATATATAATTGTTTTTCTCAAAAGTTAGCAGGATTCCTTCTTACTAATGGATTTTCTATTATTGGAGTTAAATCTGATTTAAAGAAAACTGGTAGAAATATTTATTTGTTTCAAGATAGTGAGTTACTTAGAAAAGTGATTGATAAATATAAAACAGACAAAGCAGTTTAAAGAAAGAAGAGGTGATATGTTAATTAATGTCGGTTCAATTATGGAATTTTGATTCAATACAAGAATGGTGCATTAATAATATGCAAGGGTATAAAGTATTAGATATTAAATGGGTAGAGAAACCATATCAGAAACAACTGTGGGCATTGGTTAAATGTCCAAATAAAAATCATGAAGAATATTGGGTTTGGTGGAATCATTTTAAAAATAAACAATTCTGTAAGAAATGTAATAAAGAAAATAAACCTAAACACTTAATATGGAACGATGAAAAAGTATATAATTTTTATAAAAAGTATGAATTGCAAATTGTTAGCATTGGGGATTTTGAATCAGTAGATAAAAGTATATTATGTATAAATAAAGAAGGATTTAAAGTATTTGCCTCTATAACTAACTTAAAAGCAAACAGAAATCCATCACCTTTTCAGTACAATAAATATGCTTTGGAGAACATAAATCTTTATTGTGCATTGTATAGACCAGATTACAGATTATTAAGTATAGAATACAAAGGGGTTAAAGAAATTCATGAATGGAAATATTTAGGAAAATATTTATCAAAAGAAACAAATAGGGTATTTTTGCTGTCTATAGATAGTTTTATAAATGGAGGAAGTGGACATCCAAATCTTTCTAAATCAAAAAATGAAATAATTATTGAAAATTTATTAAAGAAGTTTCAAATTAAATATGTCTCACAATATACTTTTAAAGATTGTAAAAATAAAAATAAATTACGGTTTGATTTTGCAATATTTGATTCAGAAAACAATCTATTATTTTTAATTGAATACCAAGGGGAACAGCATTATAAACCAATTAAATTTGGTGGAATATCTTACAATAGGGCTTTAAATACTTTTAATAAACAACAAATAAACGACAATATAAAGAAGACTTATTGTACTGATAAAGATATTGAATTACTTATTATACCATATTGGAAACACAACAATATAGAAAATATTTTAATAGAAAAATTAAAAGACTTTGGATTTATCCTAAGTCTTTTAATTTTGATCAAAGACAGGGGGAAGTAATATTATGGCAGTAATGAAATATTTTGACACAGGTAGTCAAACTTGGCAACGGGCTGATTCAGGAGGAATTTCGGACGGAAACGACCGTGTAACCCCTAGTGAAATTAAATCATTTAATAGAACACAAATGCATAGTGGATTTTTAAATTATCAACCTGATGATTTTATATTTTCCACTTCAACATTGAATGCAACAAAAATAAAAAAGGATTTATATGTAAATTTATATGGGTATTTTATTAAGATACCTATTAATACTTTAATTCAATTTAATGCTCCTCCTACTACTGGCAAGAGAACAGATTTAGCTTATTTAAAGGCAACTTTTAATTCTCAAGGATATATGACTGGAGCAATAATTGAAATTGCTGATAATGTGAGTAGTTTAACAGGATTGGGGTATACAGTTGATACTTTGGACAAAGGATTATTTGTGAGTGGAAGCAATAAATATTTAGAAATTTTGTGTCATCAAAGACGGAATTCATCGGGTTTTTCACCGAGCAATCCGAGCGGAGGTAATGGATATAGTCAAATAGTATCGACAGCCATAATTAACATAGTAAATGGAGTAGCCACGTTAACCCCATCAAATGTTAGCGGTTTTGCTACTCTCGTTAATGGCGATGTGCTAGAGGCGGTGTTGAATCCTAACACCCGATGTGTTGTCTCGGAGGTTATTGCTGGTACGAGCGCAAAAATAACATATCAAGGAAGTGTGTTCGGGATTAATTCCGCCATAACTTCAGGAATTGTGTATTACAAAAAATCAGACCACCCCCAATCCCTCTACGCCAACGTCATCGACGCACGCGACATTCCCCCTACCTATGATCTTCGCCACAGAGTCCAAGCTCAATATAATTATGACTATGAACTCAAAAAAGCATCGGATCAATTCATGCGCGGTGAGTTAAGTCCTAAGAAAATACTGACTGTGCATCATGGAATACCTAAGACTGAGATTGATGCTAACACTGTGTTTTACGCTAGTTTGGATGGGACGTTAGTACCTGAATTTCCTTTAGGTAGTAGTGCTATGAATCTTGGTACAGGGTCATTTAAACCGATGCCTACTGGAAGTGGGTATAAATTTAATGGGGATAGTGTTACTCCTGTTGCGGTGAGTGGATTGAGTGCAACTGAAGGGACTATTGAGCTTTTGGTAGATTTCGACACATTGTTAAACAACTCTGACGGTATTATAGCTCTATTAGATTCTGATGGATATAACTGTGTATATATCAGGGTTGATAATACAGGTTTAGTGTCTTGTGGTATTTTTGCCTCTGACCATACGACTGGTGACGTAATTACTTTTTCAAAAACTGGGATTAAAGGAAAACACAAGTTGAAATATACTTGGAAAAATAGTTATTTAACTGTTTATTTGAACAATACAAAAAAAGTTGAAAAACAATCGTTGGTTACTATTGCTCAACCTTCAAAAGTTTTATTAGCCGGATATGTTCAGTCCCTTGGTACAATAGTAGTGTGGAAATCTAGTTCTTTAATTAGTAATGTTTCTATCTCCAATATTGACAGAGGAACCGTTGATTATCAACTCCCTCCAGACTTCATCTCAGGTGATGCTATCATCATGCCAGCGCACACCGAGCAAAGACGCATTTTATCGGAATCTCAGACGACACAAACAACAAGTGGAATCATTAAAGTTGGTACTGCAAGTGGTTCAAGTCGTGGATTATCAACAAGTAGAACAAGTGGTAATTGGACTAGTGCAGACATCATTGTTGTCACTGGAATGGCAGGAGAATTGATTAGTGGAGTTTTTGATACTGATACTGCTTTAGCGAGAGTAATGCAAACAGTAACCAGTGGTACATCTGCTACGTCTATTACTGTGTTCGTTAATGATTCTTCAAAAATAGAAGTTGGTGATACACTAAGGTGGTCTAATGGGACAGATGTGAGCACTAGGATATACACGGTAGGCAGTAAGTTAGATAATTATTTAACCTTAACATGGGCTGATCCCGCAACACTTAGTTTTTCACTAGGAAGTTTTTTCATAGAAACCACAGCAACCTCCTCCGTACCTCTTGCGAGCTTTATGAACGGAACGACTAAGACCACTATAGCAGGAACGTGGGCAACGCTTGGAACCAATGTTGCAACATTCACACTAGGCACTAATGCTACATTGGTAGCGCAGGATATTCAGATTGATTATTCGATGATTATGCCAGCAGGTCAACCTGCTTTGAGTGCTCCTACTACCACTACTTTGATGGGTGAAGCCGGGTTTAGATTACCATACGGTAATCAGACTATTGTGAGTGATTATGCTAACAAGATTAGTGGTAGAACTTGGGAGAATTGTAATGTCGCTAAGACAGGAAGTAGGATTGTGGCAAATAATCCTGCTCCCTCGACGTTTGTTAATGAATTGGCACAAGTTGAGTATGATAAGATTTTTACTCAAAATGGAATTAGCACGACTTTTAGTACGAGTGTTAATGGTGAGCAAGCTTGTGTATTGCTAAGCTTTGACTTAATTAAGATTGCCGAGAGGAAGTTAGGGTGTAAGATTCCAAGGAAGACGATTGTTGATAAGGTTGCTTGGTTGAAGAGTAGTCTTACGTCTGTTTTGTTAAAAATTTGGTGCAGTGGTAGCTCGCCTACTGGTAATAATTCAATGATATTTGTGTACAGGCCACCAGGATACAGTGACTGGTACGCAGGTTATGGTGGGACAAACACTTCCTCGATTCCCAGTATAATCACTAGAGAATTTATAGCTTCCATACCAATGAGTTTAAGTTCTGATGGGATAATGAGTTTCCTCGCTTCGACTGTCACCCCATCAGACGGCGTAACCCCATCAACCATCAATGTAGATTTTGCTTCACTAGATATAAAATTCTCAGATAAAATCGTGATTTTAAGTGAGAATTCTATAGGTACTTCTTCAAGTATTGTCTTGACTGATGACTTTGCTAATAAATTAAAAGGTGATACTGCTTCTAATCCAAATATAATTAGATATAAAGAAGGAACAATTGCAAGTCGTAACACAGAATTTGTACCAGGAACAGGAACGGAGATTGAATCAACTACTGGAAGCTCTAATTATAGTGGATTATCTACTTTAAATGCCACATTAGCTTCATATGCAACTTCAACAAGTGGTAAAGGTGCAGGATATATTATTTCTTGGAATTTGATTTCTGAGTTTGAGTCGAAATATGGAACAATAAATGTCATAGACAAAGTTGCATATTTGAAATCCAATCTAGGAACTATTGTTGGAAATGTATGGACATATGGTTCATTAGCAAGTGGAGGAAATAGTGCTACATTTGCGGTATGGAATAGTGTTGCTTTAACTTTTACTACTATTGGTTCTGTAAATACAACTAGTGCTGTGACAAAAATTAGTGGTGGTAGTGCATCTGTTTCTATTGCAAATATGATAGATAATTCTGGTTGGGTTCATTTCTTAGTACATTCTGCTGATAGTGATGGAACAGCAAGTACAATTTTTGTTGATTATTGTAATCTTGATTTGAGTTTAGCTTCTGGGATGTATCCTAGTGGATATGATATTTTGATTCCTAAGAGTTTGAGAAGGGATTCTGGACTTGCGAATATTTTATTAATTGAGAAAAATTCTAAAACAGTTATGAGCTTGTTCAATTGGAGCAATGAATATAACCTTACTACTTATTCAGAATATACTCCTAGTGCTGATATTGTTAGTGCTACTACAGATGTAACAATTTTAGCAGAATGTGAAAATTGGACTTTATCAGACATATCGAGTTCAGTGGGTTCAAAAATTGGAGCAATTCATCCTTGGGGAAATATTGCTTATAGAACTAACAATGAAAATGACAATATGTATGGGGAACTCGGTTATACAATGGTTAAGTTTTCCCCAGAAAGTAAAAATTTGAATATTGGAAGTAAGATTCAAGTTTCATCTCTAGGATTTTCAAACAATTATTGGAAGCAATATGCATTAAACACCATCAGTAAACCGATGGTTGGAATTTGCTCGTTCTTGGTATCACATAATAGTGAGTTGAAACTGTTTTTATTTAGTAAATATTCTGCAACAGGAAATTTCATGTGTGATGGCACAGGGATAGGAATGCTCGTTAAATGTCAAGGGTCGCCTTTATTAAAAATTGAAGATGGTGTCGTTAGAAGTGGAGTTAATACTCCTACTAATGTTTGGAAAAGTTCAGATTTAGAAAGTATGGGATATGTTGACCATGTTACTAGAAAATTAATTACCACGAATAACGAAGTATAATCAACCAAAAATAATTTTATATGGTTCTTTGTAATGATTCGAAGCGTTACAAAGGTAATTAAAGACACCTGCCGATTACAGGTGTCTTTCCCATTATTTTCTCTAATAATCGGAAGGAGAATGATAAAATGAGTGGCAAAGGCAAACCAAAGAAAACGCAAGAACAATTTGAGAAAGAGGTTTATGATTTATATCAAGAAGAATATACAGTTTTAGGAAAATATATAAATGCAAATGAATATATTAAAATGAGACATAATTGTGATGAATGTAATAGCCATGAATATGATGTTAAACCAACTCAATTTCTAAAAGGTAAATATAAATGCCCTATATGTTTTAGAACAAGTAAAAAGACAACAGAGAAATATAAAAAGGAAGTTTATAATAAATATGGTGATGAATACGAAGTTATTGGAGAATACACTGGAAGCAACAAATATATTCAAATAAGACATTGTTGTGGTAAAGAATATCCTGTGCTTGCTAATGCTTTACTTCAAGGAAATAGATGTCCAGTATGTGGAAGTGCATCAAGAGTATTAAATAAAACAAAAACACATGAAGAATTCTGTAAAGAAGTTTATGATTTAGAAGGTGATGAATATATTGTAAAAAGTGATTATATCGGAGCAAAAGAAGATATAAGTATGTTTCACATTATTTGCTCTACAGAATATTCGACAACACCTGATAGATTTCTTCACAGGGCAAGATGTCCTAAATGTAATCAATCTAAGGGAGAAACTAAAATTGATGAAGTATTAACAAATATAAATTTTACTCATGATAGAGAATTTACTTTTATCGACTTAAAAGGAATTAATGGTGGATTATTGAGATTTGATGTGCCTATTTTTTGGGATAGTGAGAAAACACAATTAGCAGGTTTGATTGAATTTGATGGTGAACAGCATTTTAGATGGATTAAAGGAATGATGTCTAAAAAAGATTTCAAAAAGTTACAATATCATGATAAACTTAAAGATAAATATTGTGTGGAGAATAATATAAAATTATTAAGGATTAAATATGACCAATTTGACGATATTGAAAAATTAGTAATTAATTTTATTCAAGAACTATCCGATACTCAAACAGATAGTTCTATTTTAATTGCCAAATAACAAAAACAAAACCATAAAAGGAGGCAGAAAACTTAATGAATAATATAGTCTTCGATAGACAATCTCGCTTAATTCGTGGAATTGACCGCGAAACACTTCCATTCGAACGTTCCATCCAATTACCATTCCCAATAACTCTCTCAAAACAAATCTCCATCCCTACAAATCAATTAATCCAAAAAACCAACTCAGAAGGTCTACCACTCTACAAAGAAAATATATCAATCAATCCTGAAACAAACGAAGAATCATACACTGAAACCTTATCTCCTCAAACTCCTACTGAATTCGAGACTCAAATAAACACATATAAAATTATCATAGGTGAGACAACTGAAGAACAAATTAATGAATTCGGTGAAACAATATTAATTTCTATTCCCATCTATGAAACAATCACAAATACATCTCAAATTCCAATATCCTTCCAAGAAAATCCTCCTATTCTAATTCCAGAAATAATTATTCGTACAGTTTCAATAGAAAATGAATATATGGAATTTAGTGCAGAAGAGGTAACTTTAGCAAAACAAAATGCAATAAACAATGCTAATCTCTTAAAACTTAAGGCATTTGATGAAGAAATGGAAATATCTAATTTTGAATTACAGAATGTTTCATCTGGAAATGGGTTGATTATTCTACACAATTTGGGAGTAATAACATCAAATCCAATTCCCTTAGATAAATTAACAAATATGTTCCAAATTTATATTGAATCTCAACCAGATATTACAATTTCAATTAGTGGTGATAATGGATTAACATTTACTGATTTTGACTCAAAAGGCAAAACAAAATTAATAACTCCAACAGATAAAGTAATTGTTAAATTCAAAAATACAGCAATAAATAACAGGGAGATATATTGCTATGCATTATTAGCATAATTTAATGTAAAGGAGATGAAATAATGGCATCACAAGATGAAATATTATGGGAGATAGTTCAGCGTCAGGTTGAAGAAAGAATTGGCTCAATTTTAAAACTTTTAAGTTATACAGAAATTCAGATTGACATAATGGCTAATTTATTAATGGATATTACTCAAGTAGTAAATGAAATCGATTCTACTAAAATAACTCCTGAAACACAGTTAAAGATTGATAGTTTAAATCAAATATTGCAATTCTCTTCTATAAATTTCTCCCAAATTGATTCTTCAAGAGAAAATTATAAGATTCCTACAACTGTTTATTACAAATCTGAGTTAAGAGATATTCAAAATCCATATTTAAATCTTGTTGTTCCTGAGTGAAATGAGGTGGTGAAATGAAACAATACATATTGTTTATATTAATTGCTCCATTTGTAATAATATTATCAGCAATTGATTTGTTGGTAATGTGTTTAACTTTACCCCTTCTATTGTTTAAAGATAAAAACTTAAATAAATATATTAAAAATAATTTTATTGCGATAGATCAGCGAATTAATGCCTTGCTGTTTGGTGATGAAGATGAAACTATTTCAAGTAGAATGGGGAAACATCTTATCAAGAAAAAAGATTGTTTTATATGCAGGATTATCTGTGGCTTATTGAATAAAATTGATCTTAATCACTGTCAAGATTCTATTGAGTACGATGAAGGTGAACAAATATAGTAACTTAATAACTTCACCAATCAAAACTTGATTTTATTTTGTTTTGTTAAAAAGAGATGGTTTTAATAATTATCTCTTTTGTGTGTTTTTATTTTTGGGAGGAAATAACAAATGAAAATAAATAAATGGTTGTTAATTTTAATTCTGTCTGTAAGTTTATTGTTTTGTTCTAGTTCAACTTACTCAGCAAATACAACAAAGGATTATACTCAATATAAACTCGATGCTATATCTTCTCCTTCTGATGCCGAAGGGTCTATAACTCTTGACGGATTTTTAAAAAATAGCCAAATTGTAGAAAATATTAAATTACAAGATTTACAAGAATACACTTGGCCCAATCTATTGCCAAAAGTTCTAGATCAGGGAAATTTTGGATCTTGCGTAGCTCATGCATTTAGCGCAACAAAAGATATGCTATCTCTCCAGAATAATAATCCAGACGAAGAGCACAGTGCAAGTTTTATTTATGGTTTTAGAAAAGGATACTATTATACAGGAGAAGGGATGCATCCCTCATTGGCTCTTGAATGCTTTTGTAAGTATGGGACTTGTCTAAATAATTCCTTCTCCACACATGGCACATTTTTGGAATTACATTCATTGATAACTCAGTCTATGATAAAAGAAGCTGAAAATCACAAAATTGATGGATTTATTAGATTGCATACAGAACAAGAAGTGAAGCAAGCATTGGTCAATGTAAGTCCAATAGTTATTACAATCCCTGTTTATGACAGTTTTTATACAGGAGGAATACTTACAAAACCAAATTATCAAACAGAACAATATCGTGGAGGTCACGAATTAGTAATCGTAGCATGGACTACTATCAATGGGAAACCTTATTGGAAAGTTTTAAATTCATGGGGTGGAGACTGGGGAAGTATGCACGGATATTGTTTAATGCCTTTTGATTATCCTATAAATGAATATTGGGCAATAATAGACTCCGACGAATCTAAATTACCACCTGATCCGTTATTTAAAATCAGGAAATTGGATATAATTTCTGAATTAAATATTAGCAAAGTGTTTTCCGGTGATTCTTTACAATTACAAGCAATTGCAGATAATAATTATAAAACAGAAATAGACGTTACAGATAAAGTAGAATGGTTTGTATCTGATACTTCCATAGCAAAAATAGCAGATAATTTATTAATTACATCTAGAGAAGGGAAAATCAAAGTAAATGCAAAGTACACATACAAAGGTCAATCCAATAATAAGTCTTACATTAAATCAGATTATATGTACATTTATATTGTGCCAATTAGTAAATATTACACATTGGAGGTTTTATCCACAAAAGATAAAGCAATAACAGATAATTTATTAATTACATTAAATAGTAAGAATTTAGATTATGATTCTTTTGTGATTCAAAATGGAAAATATTTTAAAGTTTATGTTGGGAAATTTGCAGATAATGGGAGTGATGAAATTAAGGGATTATATAAGAGTTTAAAGGGTTTGGGTTATAAGAATAGTAAGATTGTATATGTGAGTAGTAAATAAATAATATTGAAGAAGGTGAAATAATTGAGTAATAAAACATGTGTTCTTGATATTGGTCATGGTGGCAGAGATCCAGGAAGTATTGGTTTAAAAACACAAGAAAAAAATAATAATCTAACTTTAGGATTAAAGGTTGGAAAAATACTTCAAAATCATGGAATCACAGTAAATTATACGAGAACAACCGATAAAGATTTTTGCCCAAATTCATATGACGAGAATACCGATTTAACAAACAGAATTATACTTGCAAAACAATATAATCCAGATGTATTCATAAGTTTTCACAAAAAAACATATTATAATTTTTTATAAAGGACTGTTTAAATGAGACAAGAATTTAGTAGTTATTCCCTTCGTCTTGCTGGATATTTAATGTTGCAAGGATTTGTGCTTAAACTAATGAGAGATGATCAGAAATCTAATAGAAAAATATTTATATTTAATGATAGTTCTGAGTTGCAAAATGCGATTCAGAACTATTTAGTTTTCAAAAACAAATAATTAGGAGGAATGTTTTAATGAAAAAAGTGATAAAAATGGGAATATATAAAATACTGAACAATGTAAATGGCAAGTTTTACATAGGGAGCAGTAATAATCTTAGAAAAAGGGAGAGAGAACATTTTGGAAGTTTAAGATCGAATTCGCATTACAATAAGCACCTACAAAGATCATTTAATAAATACGGAGAAATTAGTTTTAAGTTTATTATACTAGAACAATTAATTAATATCGAAGACCTATTAATAAGAGAACAATATTTTTTAGATTTATTTAGGTGTTATGACTCTGAAATTGGTTATAATATTTCTCCATCTGCAAACGGTACTACAGGTTTAAAATTATCAAACGAGACAAAGAAAAAGATAAGTATAGCACATATGGGAAAATCTCCTGGAAAATGGTCAGAAGAACGAAAAGAACAATTAAGTGAATCAAGAAAAGGTGAGGGAAATCCAATGTTTGGGAAAAAGATGTCTGAAAAAAGAAAACTGTTACAATGGATGTCAAGGGGAGAAAATAACCCGACATCTAAAATTACTGATAAAATTGCCATGACTATAAAAATAATGTTAAGAGATGGAATGAAGACAAAAAAAATTTCCAAAATATTAGATATTAGTGATTCAATAGTATGGAATATAAAATATAATAAAACTTGGAAACATATTAAATTAGAGATATAACTTAAATAAAAGGAGGAATAAATATAATATGTCATATAAAATTAATGAACAATTGTTACAAAATCGCCCATTATTAATACATACACGAAATGAAGGAAAACCACGTTCAGATGATACTTTAAATCCTCAAGGATGGGTAATTCATTCTACTGCATGTTCCAATGTACCAGCAATAAATATTAGAAATTCTTTTGAAAATCATCCACAAAATCAAGCAAATTCACATTATGCAGTTGATTATCAAACAATCATAAAAATGATACCTGAGAATGAAATATGTTGGGCATGTGGATATACTGGAAATCATAAGTTTCTTCAGGTAGAGCTGTGTGAATTTGATGATTCAAATAAATTTCAAGAAGCATGGAATCGAGTAGTTTGGTTAATTGCCCAAAGTTGCGTACAATATGGATGGAATACAAATGATAATGTAAATAGTCATAGAGGAATTAGTCTAATGTATCCATCAGAGAGTAATCATACAGACCCAATAGGATATCTTCAATCACATGGAAAAACATGGGATGAATTATTACAAGCAATTGATGTTAAAATTATTGAATTAAAGAGTCCTATTTCTACTATCCAATCAACAATAAATAATAATCAAGGAGATGATAATGTGTTAGACATTGCTGTACTTTTATTTTCAAAGGAAGACTATTGGAGTGGTTATGATGTCTGTGTAAAGAATGGAAATTGTGCTTTATTTACTAGGTTTAATGGGACTATCCCAAAAGAAGCTATGAGTGCTAAGAAATTGATCGTTGTCGGAGGTGGTTCTGTAAATCATCAAAATGAGATTTTATTAAGTGGAAATACGAAGTATGATACTGCTCAAGCTGTCGGAAAGTATCTAGGATAATTTAATTAAACAAATGCCAACTAGAGGTGTAAATTTATAATTACACCTCTTTTAATTTAATAAATTTTATTTATATTAGGTTGTTTATGTATTTGACAGCCAGATATTGCCCATCTGGACTGTCATTTGGGAATTACAAAGCGTTAACTTTGTAAGACTTGTCTGAATTATACATCAAGAAAGGGGCAATTGCAAGTGGAAAATATAATTATGGAAGAGGTGTTTGATGTGGCATTAGACGAAAATGAAGTAAAAATAATTCTTGATGATCATGGCAATAGGATTCAAAAACTAGAAATTGACAACGCATATGTTAAAGAAAAATTGAATTCAATATCTGCACAAATGGTAGACACAAAGGATGAGGTAAGTGATTTAAAATCAGCAGTAGCAAGATTGGAATCAACAGTATTAACAACTAATAATTCTATTTTAACAACCTTAACGCAAGTAGTTACAAATACTTCGAATAATCAAACACAAGTTACAACAACTACTAGTACAAATAAGAAGGATATAATTGTAAATTCAATTAAAATTGGAGGATCAATTGTAGCAATTATAATTTTAGGTCTGTTTGCTGCAAAGGGAATTAGCGTAAGTATTCCTATTTTTTAAGATTCACTTAAAATAATAATAAGGATTGGATTAATATGAATATATTAAAGAAACTTAAAAACTACCTCATATCAAAAATCACAACTATATTAACTGCAGAACTAAACAAAGAATTATCAAAACAAAATGAAAACCTCTACACACTACTCAAAGAAGAATTTGCAATTGCAAGAGATCAACATGCTTTTAACAAAATTCAATCACAAGAGATATTAAAGCAACTTGATGTAATTGGAAGAATGATTAGAGGGAAGGAGATGAATTAAATGAAAGGTTTCTGGTCTGACGGGATATCAATTCAAGACATGGAAAAGGTAACTTTAAATTTATTGTTCTCGTTAAGTGTATTAGCAATATTGTATAAATTTATAACAAAAGATTTATCAGATTCAGTTATAGTTCAATTTTCAGTATCTATAGGTGGACTCATGGTTGCAAGAAAATTTGGTTCATATTATACAAAAAGTAAGCAAGCAAAGAATGCCTTATCAGATGAATCGGTAAAATAAATAATAATTAAAGGAGAATAATTATGATTATAGATTATAATATGATTTATATAATATCTTTCGTTTTACTAGCAATAATCCTTATTGTCGGAGTAACATATCTCAAAAATAATAAGAAGATTGATGAAACTACATTAACAACTGTAGCCAGTATGCTTGGTTTAAGTATTTCAGTTATTTCAGAATTAAATCTAAATAATGAGACGCAAATAATAAAAATTGGGAATAATGTAATTGATTCTATAAATTATGCCAAAGATATTTTAAAGGCAGACAATAATGAAGATTTAACAAATATTGCTATTGCATATGCTTTAAAATTATCCGAGGATCAAGGAATTGAATTAACAGAATCAAGAATGAATATTATTAAGAATTTGGTAAAATTAAGTGTTAGTAATGTTGGGAATTAATATCATCTCTAAGCGTTTAAATTATCAGAGTGGCACAATCATTCACCAAGGTAATTCTAATTGATTCTAGACCTATTTCTGTGCGAGTGATATTATTATAGGCCTGAAAAAGTGTTGTGATTGTAAGGTTTCAGGATTGTGAAAATATTAGTTTTTAGGTCAAAATTCACACTCAAGGATAAGGGAAGGTATAAATATATTGATTCGTTTCAAAGCATTAATTGTTGGATTATGTTTATGGTTTATTTATATTATGTATTTGGCAGTAAAAACAGAAGATAAGAAATAAATAATTTCCCATTAAATTCCAGTTTTATTGGATAAGAATATTGAGTTTTGAAAGTGGCTGGAGTAGGGTTTGAGGGATCGTCATTTTTGATGATCTCTCTTTTATTATGCCTAATTTTATTGAAGGGAGGTGAGAGGATGGAAATTGATTCAAAGGATAATTATGTTTACGTTTATAATCTCCTACAAACACAATTCTATATAAGTCGTGGAAAGGTAGTCAAAGATGTTGGAATTCATTATGTAACAAAGAAAATGTGGCACAAGTTTAGTAGAGCAGATACAGCAGACACATATCAAGATTGGCTTAATCATGACAGAAATAAATATGTTTCCAATAATAGTAATAATTAATAAAAAAATTTAAACGAAAGAAGGAATAATAAATGATTAACAACAACAATAATATATTAACAAGAATCTATGAAGAGCAAGAGGTAGCATTTAGAGAAAATAATGGACAAAGTGAAGTTAGAATTGATGAAGTGGCTCGCTTTTGTGGATGGACTAGAATTGCTAATAGTGGAAATGAAGTTATCAGATGGGAAAGAGTTAATGGATTTTTAAAAGAACTAGGGTGCAATCCCTGTAAATCTGGAGATTTTATTAATTTAGAAATAATGTTTTTATTAATAGATAAATCGCAAAATATTGATAAGTATAAATTAAAAGAATTTATTTATAAGGAAATACTTAATAAAGAAATTATATTAATTAAAAAACCACGATTTGAAATTAATTTCTTCAAACAACTAGAAATGATATTAAGTGAATTACAAGATAAGAAATATAATTTCTTTTATCAAGTGTATACAAGAGATTTAAAATATAGAGTTGATTGCTACATACCAGAAGCATTTTTAGTAATAGAATATGACGAAGAACATCATCAATATCAGAAAAAAGAAGATAAAATAAGACAATCATATTTAGAAAATTTAGGATTAACAGTTATTAGAGTAGATAAAAGTGAAGAATCCAAAGGAATAGGGGTGGTAATCAGAACAATTTATAATATGGCAACTGGAAATAATTTAGATAGAAGAATATTTGATTTGAATGGATTTGATTTTATTAATGAATCAAATAAATTAGAATGTATTGTAAGAGAATATGAGTTATTTTCATTTCATGAAACGGATATGGAAGATTGTTAAATATTTAATTTAGATATTTAGACACTCAAATAAAAAGAAATAAAATTGTAGATAATTATTCTCAAGGTAAGATATATTTTTGTATTAGAAATGTAGATTAATAATAGAGAAATAATATTATCATATTGAATAGGGGTTGTCCACTCGGATGACTCCTTTTTAGTTAAATCGTGACACATCCTATAGAAATAAATAAAAAGGAATGATTTTATGAAAAATCAAACATCAGAAAACAACAAATCAGAACTTAAAACCTTCTATGTCAAATCAATGAAATTAGCCGGATACCTCATGATGACTGGGTTCGTCTTACACAATGTAAAACCAGAAGAAAATTCAAACAGAAATATTTTCTTATTCACAAATAGTCCTCAATTATTAAAAGCAATTGAACAATATAAATTACTAAAGAAGTAAAAATATTCAACTACATTATTTATGTAGTATAAACTTAGTTACTTACTCATAACAACAGTAAAAATATTTGACTACCTGTTTTATGTAGTTCAATACTTACGTATTAATAAGAGAGAATAATATACTCATGTCTCGCGAAACGCGATTCATAAATTATTTTCTTTTCTAATGATTATCATAAACAAATTAAAGAAAGAGGTTTTAACAAATGACAGAAAAACAAACAGTAAATAATAAAGGTATATTTTGCAAGTTACCAAATGAATTATTCTATTT
>Ga0209728_1000323_pt1 | contig 42862 bp, 54 predicted proteins | sample RifGroD1_FD_183997 | JGI IMG/M metagenome (GOLD analysis project Ga0209728, IMG submission 183997) | Groundwater microbial communities from Rifle, Colorado, USA - Groundwater D1 (SPAdes) (version 2) | ecosystem: Environmental > Aquatic > Deep subsurface > Groundwater | place: Rifle, Colorado... | reverse complement strand
AGAGCGCTGCCACGAACACAGGCTACCAGAGCGCTGCCACGAACACAGGCTACCGGAGCGCTGCCACGAACACAGGCTACCGGAGCGCTGCCACGAACACAGGCGGCCAGAGCGCTGCCACGGTCGAGGGGAAAGAGTCGGTAGCAATGTGTACCGGCTATGAAGGAAAAGCCCGGGGTGCGTTAGGTTGTTGGATTGTACTAGCGGAATGGGCCGAAGACAACGAAGGGAGAGACCATATCGTTGATGTCCAAAGCGCAAAAGTAGATGGCGAGAAAATCAAGGCAGATACCTTTTATCAACTTGTGAACAGCGAATTTGTTGAGGCTAAATAACGAATCGAGGAGGCGGTTCCGTGTCTAAGCAAGCGTTAACTCCAACCTGTATTTGTGGACAAGCTATGCAATTTAAACCCGGTGAAACCCTATCTTTTTGCAGAGCCCCGGGTTGTGCCGTGCTATTGGAAAGAGGTCCAGAGGGATATTGGGCTCACGGTAAATCAAGGATTGCGTTTACCCCAATTTTACCGAAGCAAAAGGCGTGCTCGGTGCGTTCAAGGACTGACCGGTATAAGAACTATCCCAAGCAAAGAAGGCGCAAGGGCCGGTGAATCAGGAAAACTACTACGCTTTATGTGTTTGTATTCTGTCAGAACGAATTCCGGACGAGGCTTTTCAAGTCATGCAAATACTGCCTACGCCAAGGAAATTAAAGGACGCCGATATTAGTGAGATTTTGAGGTTTAAAAAGTGCCTAACATGGAAGCAAGTCGGAGAACTATACGGGGTTAGTGACCATGCAATTCAAAAGCGAGTAAGTCGGTCTATTAAAAAGGCTACTTAGGGAGGTAGGTTATGGCTAAGACAACCAATCGTGAAAAACTGCAGAAACTATTTCCGACTCTTGAGGGATTCATGTCCGCGTTTAACAAACACACAAGCCGAGATGCATTTGCTAAAGCGTTAGGCATGAGCGGAACCACTTTGAAGGACCATCTGAAGTGGCTAACGGAGGGTAAGTATCCAAAGGCTGGAGTAGTAGAGCGCGATGGTCCGACGATGGATAAAGCGATCAAGGCCATGGCCCGGGAGAATGGCAAGGAGAACTTGGTATCGGTTTATCGGATCACTGGGGAGTACGTTCCAATGCAGGCGGGTTATGAGGGGCTTGAGTTCGTGAGGACGATGGAGAGCAGGACTTGGGTTGAGGTCGGACACATGATTAATAAAAGATCCGTGAACAAGAATCCTATTTGCGCCTGGTAAAGATTTAAGAGTCAGAAAGAGGAGGACGAACAATGTTTAATGTAAATGTAGTTGTCGAAATCAAAGCACCTGAAATCGTAGAGGTGATTAGGGCCTTAATCGGAGCGCTAGTCGGAGTTAAACCAATCGAGGGCGCGCCGGTTCAAATACCGTCAGTTATTCCCCCGATCCAGCAGCCACAATATTTCCCGCAGATGCAAGAGCCTCAACAAGCGCAACCACAGCTACAACAGGTACAACCTCAGCAAATGCAACTTCAACAGCAAGAGCCGGTTATTCCACAGCAGCAAGCACCAGTCCAGCAAGAGCCGCCGCAAATTCCAGTCCAACAAATGCAACCTCAACAACCTCAACTACCACAGCAGCCGATGCAGCAGCCTTTAACCGCAGTGCCCACCACAGCAGCTAGCTACACTATGGATCAGCTAGCAGTAGCCGCCACGCAGTTAATGGATGCAGGGCGAAAGGTTGAGCTCGTAGCATTACTTACCGCTTTTGGTGTACAGGCTCTTACGATGCTACCTAAAGAGCAATACGGTAATTTCGCTACCCAACTTCGTACAATGGGGGCAAGGATTTAAATGACAGCACACGCATTACTCGGTGCAAGTGGAGCCCATAAGTGGCTCCACTGTACCCCGAGCGCTCGACTCGAAGAAACTATGCCAGATAGCACTAGCACTTACGCGGAAGAAGGCAGCCTAGCCCACGAGATCGGCGAGTTGAAGCTCCGAAAACATTTTATTGAACCGATGGGCGCTAGGTCCTTCAACAGTAAATTAAAAAAATTGCAAGAAAAACCCCTGTACCAAGATGAGATGCTGAAGCATACAGACACTTATTTAAACTACATTTCCGGGGTTGTACACGGTTACGCTGCTCCTCCCTATATTGCGATCGAGAAAAAACTCGACTACAGCGCATATGCTCCGGAGGGCTTTGGGACTGGGGACTGTATCATCATCGGCGGCAACGTCATGTATGTCATTGATTTTAAGTATGGAAAAGGCGTTCCTGTATTTGCGGACAATAATCCTCAGATGATGTTGTACGCAATCGGGGCCATCTTGGAGTATTCGATCTTGTACAGCATCGAGCAGGTCGTCATGGTGATCGTACAACCTAGGCTTGACTCAATATCAGAATTCACGATGTCCGCTGACGATCTGCACTACTGGGCTACAAATACCGTTATGGGTGCGGCTGAAATGGCATGGAAGGGTCTTGGGGAGTTCGTACCGGGTGATCACTGCCGGTTCTGCAGAGCCAAATCTCTTTGCCGCGCAAGGGCTGAATTCAACTTATCGCTAGAGGACTTCAAGCAAACGAAGCCGCCACTTATTTCGAACGAAGAAGTAGGAGAGATCCTTCAAAGGGCTCAGGATCTAGCTAAGTGGGCTAAAGCCCTTGAGGAATACGCCCTCAGTGAGTGCCTTAGAGGCGGCGAGGTGCCAGGATGGAAGGCTGTTGAGGGCAGAGGGTCAAGACAATATGCCAACCAGGATGAAGCGTTTAAAGCCCTCATAGCCGGTGGTATCGAAGAGGCCGTGCTGTATGTGAGAAATCCACTAACTGTTCCGGCTCTAGAGAAAGTTCTCGGTAAAAAGCAATATACCGAACTGTTATTCGATGCTGGGCATGTCAAAACGGAACCCGGTAAACCGACCCTTGCTTTGGCAAGCGATAAGCGCGAACCGATCAAGCCTTTAAATCCGGAAGATGTATTCAAAAATGAAAGCGGAGGAATTGAAAATGAGTAATCAACAAGCAAATTCGACATCCGTAACGACAGGACAAATAAGAGGGAGCTATCTACACCTTTTTAAGCCGTATGCTATTAAACCAACGGATGATCCTAAATACAGCATGACTATCCTTCTGCCGAAATCCGATATAGCCACGAAACAGCGAATTGATGCCGCCATTAATGCCGCTATCCAATTGGGTGTGGCCTCTAAGTGGAACGGAACACGACCGCCGCAAGTGCCAAACCCTATTTGGGACGGGGATGGATTGCGTCAAAACGGTGAACACTTTGGGCCTGAGTGTAAAGGCCATTGGGTATTTACAGCATCAAGTAAACAGCAACCAGCAGTTGTGGATGCTACAGTACAACCAATTCTTAGCCAGTCTGAAATATATTCTGGTATGTATGCGCGTGTGAATGTTAACTTCTATCCTTATTTCAATTCGGGGAAGAAGGGCATTGGGTGCGGCCTTGGACCAGTGCAAAAGCTTATGGATGGTGAGCCATTAGGCGGCGGTATATCTGCTGAGGCTGCCTTTGGAGGAGGCTTTCCACCAGCTCCGCAGCAGCCTTATGCTCCTCAACCTTGGGAACAACAGCAACCACAGCCGCAATACGCACCACAACAACCTCAGTACACACAGCAACCGGGAGCACCGACTTATCCACAACAACAGCCTATGTATCCACAGAATACTCCATCTTATCAACAACCTGCATACCCACAACAGCAGCCAACATATGCTCCGCCAGTACAGCCGATGCCTCCAACCTATCCGCAACAACCGGCGCAGATTGATCCAATAACCGGGTTGCCTATTACGCCGGGTGGCATAATGGGCCTATGAGGCACTTGTCGATAGACATCGAAACATTTTCAAGCGTAGATCTTAAAAAAGCGGGATTGTACAGATATGTACAATCCCCTGATTTCCAAATACTCCTATTCGCCTACTCCTTTAACGGCGAGCCGGTACGAGTGCTAGATATAACGCAAAGAGGAGTGTTACCAAGGGAGATATCAGAGGCTCTAGCGGACCCAAACGTAATCAAGCACGCTTATAATGCCGCGTTTGAGTGGTACTGTCTTAACAAGTTCTACCTTTCTCCTCTTGAACAATGGCGCTGTACGATGATGCACGGTCTGTACTGTGGCTATCCTATGGGCCTTGGAAAGGTAGGCGAAGCAATAGGGATGCAGGAAGATAAGCGCAAGATGGGAATTGGGATGTCCCTGATCCGCACGTTTTGTATACCACAGAAACCGACAACAAAAAATGGGCAGCGCACGCGGACGTTACCACATCACGAGCTTGAAAAGTGGCATCTGTTCAAGCTGTATTGCGCCCAGGACGTTGTTACCGAAATGGAAGTGGAAAGACGTCTATCTAATTTCCCAGTGCCAGATCAGGAACAAAAGCTTTGGGAACTGGACCAGCGGATCAACGCTTATGGGGTTGCTGTGGATCCCGGATTGATCGAAGGTGCTCTATGTTGCAGTGAGGTTAGCACTACAGAGCTAATGGCAGAAGCAATTCAGCTATCCGGACTTGATAATCCTAAAAGCGTCAAGCAATTGACTAAGTGGTTGGCTGAGGAAACCGGTGAAGAGGTCGCGGATCTTCAGAAAGCCACTGTGGCAAGTATGATCAAGACTACGGACAGCGGCACAGCCCGACGAATGCTTGAGATCCGGCAAGAACTATCAAAAACCTCTGTAAAAAAATACACCGCTATGCAATCAGCGGTGTGCATTGATAACCGGATCCGCGGACTCTTGCAGTTTTACGGAGCGAACAGAACAGGCAGATGGGCCGGGAGACTGGTCCAGGTGCAAAACCTCCCTAAGAACTTTCTTGAAACGCTTACCCATGCTAGGGATTGCGTGAAGGCCAAAAAGATAGATGTCCTAAAAGTTATATACGGCAATGTACCAGATACTCTTTCCCAGCTTATACGCACGGCCTTTGTTCCGTCTCCCGGGAACGTGCTTGTAGTGGCAGACTTCTCCGCCATTGAGGCCAGGGTAATTGCTTGGTTAGCTGGGGAGCAGTGGCGGCTTGAAGTGTTCGCCACTCACGGAAAGATTTACGAGGCATCGGCATCAGCGATGTTCGGGGTGCCGTTAGGGCTAATCAAAAAAGGCAATCCAGAGTACGAACTTAGACAAAAAGGTAAGATCGCAGAATTGGCCCTGGGATATCAAGGAGCCGTAGGTGCGCTGATCACGATGGGCGCTCTGACCATGGGCCTAACAGAAGAGGAACTTCCTGATGTTGTTAGGCGTTGGAGGGCAGCGAACAAGCGAATTGTTGACCTGTGGTTTAGTCTTGAAAATGCCGCGCTGCAAGTTATGAGGACTGGACAAGCAGTCGGGGTTAAAGGTCTGATACTAGCCCGTGAAGGTGACTACGAAAACCAACAAGACTTTTTCACAATAACCCTACCGAGCCGACGAAAACTCTTTTACCCCAGACCTTTTTTACACCAAAACGATTTTGGCAAAGAAGCATTACACTATCACGGAGTTGACCAGAATACCAAAAAGTGGGGCGTTATTTCGACATACGGGGGGAAGCTCACGGAGAACATTATCCAGGCGATAGCCAGGGACTGTTTGGCTGAAAGCCTGATGAGGGTTAACGCTGCAGGATATCAAACCGTGATGCATGTTCATGATGAGTGCGTAATTGATGCTCCGGAGACGCAAGCAGATCTGGCCCGAGTTTGTGAGATTATGGGCGAACCGATTTCGTGGGCTCCTGGGTTATTGCTTAAAGCAGCGGGCTTTACTTCTACTTACTACAAAAAGGATTGAGGTGAGAGCTAATGTTCCTTAGAAAACTGACAGACGATGAACTAGAACAAATCAAGAAATCCAAAGACGCTGCCAATAGAGTTATCAAAGCGCAACGCAATAAACTGCAAGCAGAAATTAAAGAACGAAAAAAGTTCTGCCCAAGCTTCAAGGACATAAAGCTCAGATCACTCATAAAACAGCTTGAATATCTAAACACAATCACGGGGCATCCAGTGATCGTAAAGGTTGAAGATGTGTCTCTGTATATGAATTATGATCTGCTTAAGAGGTTTGCTCATTCACTTGATAAGAGTAACCTTCACCAGTGCAGCAGTATCTTCACCACTGATACTCTAATAATTAACTACGGAAAACACGGTCAAAGCGGGACCGCAGAGGTGTATGGGTTACCAGCTTATCAGGTAGAGTTACTTACCGGGTTGCCGACAATTGACCTTAAGGAGTGATGCTCCAAGTGCTCATTAACGATCGACAAATTACTATGTCATCTGCCGGTAGTCGCAAAGCTACGCGGTGGCCGGTGCAAACTCTTTACTGGTCAGAGATGGTGGAGCGCCTTAAAACACCGGTTAGAAGCGTTGAGACATTAGCTGACTACATGCAGCTACCCAAGAGCAAACAGGACGAACTAAAAGACGTAGGTGGCTTTGTGGCTGGGGAGATCCGTGGCGGTGGACGACGCAAAGAGAACAGCATTATTGGGCGGGATGTACTCACTTTAGACCTGGACAATATTCCCGCGGGTCAGACACAAAACGTACTGCTTAGGATAGAGGGGTTAGGTTGCGCTTACGTGGTCTACAGTACCCGTAAGCACGCGGAGGACAAGCCACGCTTGCGTGTGCTTGTGCCTCCCGACCGAACGACTACGGCGGATGAGTACGAGCCGTTAGCACGTAAACTAGCAAGCATCATAGGTATAGAACTATGTGACCCAACGACCTTCCAAGCCCACCGTTTGATGTATTGGCCAAGCTGTTGCTCAGATAGTACTTATGTCTATCAGTATGGGGATAAGCCGTTTCTTGACGCTGACGGGCTCCTTGCTACTTACGCTGATTGGCGCAACGTGGCTGAATGGCCAGAAGTACCGGGGACCCAGCAAACGCATGTCAGACTTGCAGTTAAGCAGGGAGATCCAACGGCTAAGAACGGTGTTGTTGGGGCCTTCTGCCGCATATACGACGTGTACAGTGCCATTGAGACGTTTTTACCTGGTGAATATCTATCTTGCGATGATGGGCGATTTACTTTCACTGGTGGTAGTACCGTTGGCGGTGCTGTTGTGTACGATAACGGCCATTTCCTTTATTCACATCATGCAACTGACCCCACAAGTGGCAAATTGGTGAACGCTTTTGACCTAGTACGATTACACAAATTTAGTGAGATGGATGATGATGTTAAGCCTGGTACTTTAACCAATAATCTTCCGTCTTTTAAGGCTATGTGTGAGTTTTCCGTAAAAGATGATCACGTCGCATCTTTACTTCTTCAGGAAAGATATGAAAAGGCCGCGCAGGATTTTACTTCAACTCCAGGTGACGATACTAATTGGATGCGTAAGCTAAAGACAAGTTCAACGACAGGAGCGCCTTTAAAAACTATCGGAAATGTGCGCGTGGTGCTTGAGCATGATCCGGTGCTTAAAGGTCGCATTCTAAAGAACCTATTCGCTGACAGCATTTTAGGTGTAGCTCCATTACCATGGAACGTGAGAGAAAAAGAATCTAACACGTTTCAGTGGGTTGAGGCCGACGATTCTGGACTAAGGGAATACATCGAAAAGATATTGGGATTTCGTTCGAAAGAAGTTATTGACGATGCGTTACGCAATCACGCTGCAGCCAACGGTTTTGACCCCGTTATAGCCTATCTTACTAATCTTGAGTGGGATGGGCTGTCGAGGCTTGACACTTTATACGTTGATTATCTTGGAGCTGAGGACCACGCATATACCCGCACGGTTGCCCGTAAAGCGTTAACGGCTGCCATCGCCAGAGCTATGTCGCCGGGATGTAAATTCGATTATATGACGGTCGTTTGTGGTCGCCAGGGCATAGGTAAAAGCACTCTGTTCACTAAGCTTGGCAGAGAGTGGTTTTCAGACAGCATAAAGACATTTGAAGGCAAGGACGCGGCAGAACTGTTGCAGGGTATTTGGATTGTTGAGATCGGGGAGTTAGAAGCATTCAGCAAGACGGATATTAAGGTTGTTAAGCAGTTTTTGAGCAAACTGGATGACCAATATAGAGCTGCATATGCCCGAAAAACTGAAAAACATTTAAGGCGCTGTGTGTTTTTTGGGACGACAAATGACCACGATTATTTAAGAGATACGACAGGGAACCGCCGCTTTTGGCCAGTTGATACCGAGGTGCAAAAGCCGACTAAGTCTATTTTTAACGATCTGGACAGCAACGAAATTGGCCAAATATGGGCCGAAGCCGTTATGCGCTGGAGGCTGGGAGAGCCTTTGTATTTATCAGATGAGATGGAAGCCGAAGCGGAAAAACGCCGTGAGGCACACCTGGAAAGAGATACTATGCAGGGACAAATTGAGGAATTTCTTGAGCGTCGTGTGCCTCATGATTGGCAGAAATGGAGCTTGGAACGACGCAATATGTTTTGGGGAAACGGGATGACAGGAGAAATAAAATTAGTTCCCAGGGACCGTATTTGCGCTTTGGAGATCTGGAAAGAGTGCTTGCACGATTCAAGATCCAGCATACCAAAGATTGAGGCGCACCGTATTAACTCAATCTTAGACATGATTCCAGGTTGGTGGAGGGACACAGTTCCCGGAAGATTTGGTGCAGAATACGGCATGCAAAGGGGCTTTAAAAGAGCAGAAAACAGCCAGAAAAACCACCAAATAAAACGTCTACAACCCGTTTCTACGTCTACATTGCTTGAAGATGTAAATGTAAACAACGTCAACGAAAAAAAATAGGTTGTATACGGTTTTGTAGTCGCCCCAAAACCTAGGAGCGCAAGGGTTTAACTGTATATGTATACTATGTCTACAATATTTATATATAAGTATAAATATATATAAATAACAGTGTATATATACCACGTGAACCACGTTACGCAAATATACGCTATACACGTATAGCTTTGTAGCGGATTTTTGAAAGGCGGAAAATGAAAATGGCGAGAGAAAACGTCATCGAGGCTTATCTCAGGGACCAAGTCAAAGCATTGGGGGGTAGAGCCTATAAGTTCGTTTCACCTGGAAACGCGGGTGTACCTGATAGATTAGTTTTACTTCCAGGCGGCAAAGTCGTATTTGTCGAGTTGAAAGCAACAGGGAGAAAACCAACATCTTTGCAGGAAGCACAGCAACGCAAAATACGAAATCTGAACTTTGACGTTTTTACCCTGGACAGCAAAGCCGAGGTGGACAAGTTTATCGAGGGCTGCAAAGGGATGATAGGCGAGTGAAATTTAAACCTCACGCCTATCAAAGTTACTGTATCAACCGGCTGTTAGTAGATCCGGCCCTGGGACTCTTTCTTGATATGGGATTGGGAAAAACTGTAATAACATTAACGGCCATTAACGACTTAAAATATAACCGGTTCGCGATTAGCAAAGTGCTTATCATAGCCCCAAAGAAAGTGGCTGAAGCAACTTGGGCAAAGGAAGCAGCAAAGTGGGACCACTTGCACATGCTTCGAGTCATTCCGGTGTTGGGCACTCTGGCCAAGAGGGTGAGAGCGCTGAACACACCGGCTGACATCTACGTTATTAACCGGGAGAATGTACAATGGCTAGTCGAGTATTACCGCAACGCCTGGCCATTTGACACCGTGATCGTGGATGAGTTCAGCAGCTTTAAGAATCATCAGGCCAAACGATTCAAGTCCCTGACTTGGGTACGTAAACACATTACACGATTCATCGGGTTAACCGGTACGCCAGCGCCAAACGGGTTATTGGATCTGTGGGCGCAAGTGTTTCTGCTGGACGAAGGAAAACGACTTGAAAAATTTATCACACATTACCGAGAGAAGTATTTTGAACAAAACTATGATGGCTTTGGGTATGAGCTGAAGCCGGGATCCGCTGAAGCAATTCAACAGAAAATAGCCGATATTTGCGTCAGCATGAAGGCTGAAGATTACCTGGAATTGCCTGAATGCATCTCCATCACCGTACCGGTGATCCTTGATCCCAAAACAAGAAAAGCCTATGAGGAGCTTGAACGGAAAATGATTTTGGAGGTTAATCCAGAAACCGTTATCGACGTCACCAGCGCGGCTGCGTTATCCAACAAGCTTTTGCAGCTTTGCAACGGGGCCTTGTACGATGAGGATCGTGGAGTTCATGAGATTCATCAATGCAAGATCGAAGCCTTTATGGAGCTGGTAGAAGGCCTAAATGGTAAACCGGCCCTGGTGTATTACAATTTCAAGCACGATCTTGTGCGGATAAAGAAAGCTTTGTCTGGAACTAGTCTTCGATTACGGGAGTTGAGGACACCACAGGATGAAACAGACTGGAATGCCGGAAAAGTAGATATCCTGTTGGCCCATCCGGCAAGCGCTGCTTACGGCCTGAACCTCCAGGACGGAGGAAACCACGAAATCTGGTTCGGACTAAATTGGTCTTTGGAGTTATACCAACAAGCTAACAAGCGGTTACACCGGCAGGGACAAACACAGAAGGTTATCATACATCACTTGGTGGTAGAGGGTGGCCGTGATGAAGATGTTATGTCGGCGCTGGTGGATAAAGGGGCTACGCAGGAGACGTTAATGCAGTCGCTGAAAGCAAGAATCGAGAAAGTGAGAGAGGGATTGGCATGAGTGAAATCAAAGCTAGAATATTCCTGAAAAACGGAAATATCATCGAGTTTTACACTAAAAAACTCATCTCTAAGAAGCATTATATGGCAGGAGAGATCACCAGTTTAGAATGGGAAAACATTGAAGGACGCGAGAAACTATTTAGCATCAACCTGTCATGCATCGAGGCTATAACAACGCAGGAATTTGCGAATGAAGATGTTGAAGATGAGAAGGAATTGCAGAACGAAGCAAAATGCCTACAGTGCCTTTACTCTTTTATGACTGAGGACGAGCTTGCTAAGTTGGGCAGTGACCCGTGTGAGACGTGTAATGACTTATGTAACTGGAAGCCTAAGGAGTTGAATCCTGGTGCAACACCTAAAATATAAGGGCGAGACTTACAGCTGCTGTGCACCAAGACTCGTAGGACCTGGTAAATATACCTGCGATGCCTGGAAGAGAAAAACTGGGCGAGAAGTAAAGAACTATGAGACGTTGCATGAGTTGGGGTCCATGTTGATTAAGGGGGCAGGCAGTAGTGACAAAGGAAAAACTTCGAGAGTATTATTGGATCCGTCGAAACATCATTAAGTTGGAATCTAGATTGATACAGCTAGATTCGGCGTCAACCAAGATCACGACCCATCTGAAGAAAAAGCATGACGCCATCGCAGGGAAAGGCAATACGAGCGACAAGGTGGGCAACTCGGTAACTGATATGGAAGAGGCCAGAGAAAAGTTAGCTGAGCAGATCATAGAGTCTTACGCTGTGCTTTCTGAGATTGAGAAAGCGATTGAGATATTACCAGCGCGTGAGTGCTACCTGATTAGGGCAAGGTACGTTGAGCTGTTGTCGTGGGAGCAGATATGTGTTGATATGGGTTTTGGATGGGCGCAGGTCCACAGGATTCATTCGGAGGCTTTAAAAATGTTAGCCTAAAAAGATGATACACAATGATACACTCTTATGTGCTAAAATAGTATTGTCAAAAGGCGTTCCCGAGCGGGGGCGCTTTTTTCTATGCCCATAAGGCGGTGATTTCTTTGGCCAAGAGAATGAGAATTGAGCCAGCCCTTTTCCAGTGCCCGAGGTGTAAGAAGAAATACTTTTCATATCTGGTGAGATTTTGGTGTCCGGAGTGTACAAAGGAGAAAACGGAAAACACTGGATCGAATGACACGCCAGAGTAAGTACAAAAAGTGAGGTGAACCTAGTGGCGTTAACAGAAAAACAGAAGAGATTCGTGGATGAATACTTAGTGGACCTGAACGCCACTAGGGCCTATAAAGCAGCATACCCAAAAGTGACAAAAGATGATACGGCCAAAGCGGCTGCTAGTCGGCTGTTAACCAATGTTAACGTGAAGGCCTATTCAGAAGAGCGCATGAAGCAAAGGGCTGAGCGGACAGAGATCACTGCAGATAAAGTGCTTCAGCGTTGGTGGGACATTGCTACAGCGGATCCGAATGAGATCATCCATTTACGGCGCGTCTGCTGTCGCCACTGCTTTGGCAAAGACCATCAATACCAATGGTTCGACGAAGAAGAGTATAAGCGCGCGGTGCAATCGGCAATCAATTTGGCTAAAGAGCAGGATAAAAAACCGGTTATTCCGTCAGATAGCGGGGGATATGGATACGACCGATTACTTAGACCACACCCAAAATGCCCTTACTGCAAAGGGGAAGGGAATATTGATCTGCATATTGAGGACACCCGTGATTTAGGTCCTAAGGCAAAGTTGCTGTATGCGGGCATTAAGCAAACAGCTGCAGGGATAGAGATTAAAATGCAAGACCAGGGAAAAGCGCTGGAGAATGTAGCGCGTCATTTGGGAATGTTCAACGACACCCTCCACCTGACCGGTAAACTGGATGTTGCTAATCCCTTTGCAGGATTAACTACCGAGGAGCTTAAGAAGCTGATCGACAGTGGATAAGGACCTGATCAAGCGATATGCGAAGGTGGAACTGGCCAACCGCGAGTTCTTTTATTTTTGCCAAGCAATGGCTCCTGATTTTTACAGTGAAGACCGGCGATATCTAAAAGACCTTTGTGCGACACTACAAGAGTTTTATGAAAGCCAGGATGATATTCAAATTATCAATCTCCCCCCAAGGCACGGTAAAAGCCGAACAGCTTCACTGTTTACCCAATGGGTATTCGGCAACGATCAACGCGAGAAAGTCATGACAGGCTCTTATAACGAGACGCTGTCTACAACGTTCTCCAAAGCTGTCAGGGATGGCATTGGAACCGTTAAAGCGGATCGGGAACGGATTATTTACGGAGATGTATTTCCGGGCGTTAGAATCAAAAAAGGCGACGGTGCCATGAACCTGTGGTCCTTAGAGGGTGGTTACAACAACTACCTTGCTACATCACCTACGGGTACGGCCACGGGCTTTGGTGCTAGCCTTATGATATTGGATGACCTCATCAAAAACGCTGATGAAGCCAACAACGAAGCAACTTTGGATAAGCACTGGACCTGGTTCACGGACACCATGCTCTCCCGTCTTGAAGAAGGCGGGAAAATCATTATTATTATGACTCGCTGGGCAACAGGAGATCTAGCAGGAAGGGCCTTTGATCATTTCCAGCAGGAAAAGAAAAAGGTCCGGCTGATGACCATGAAGGCCTTGCAGGATGATGGTACCATGTTATGCGATGCGATCTTATCCCGAGAGTCCTACGAGATGAAAACCCGCGCCATGGGCGAGGATATCGCTAGTGCAAACTATCAGCAGATCCCGATTGACCTAAAGGGTAAGCTGTATAGCAGCTTCAAGACCTACACACAGCTGCCGGTTGATGCAAAAGGGGATCCGCTGTTTACCAGCATTTACAGCTATTGCGACAGTGCGGATGAGGGGGCTGACTACCTGTGCAACATCATTTGGGGGGAATACCTCAAAGAGGCCTATGTGTTGGATATCATCTACACCAAAGAGCCTATGGAGATTACGGAGCCTGCAACTGCGAAGGCTCTTTTTGAGTTTAAGGTTAACCGGTCGAGATTTGAGAGTAACAGCGGTGGCCGGTCCTTTGCCCGGAACATTAAGCGCATTCTGGAACAGGACCTTAAAAGCAATTTCACCAATGTCAGCTGGTTCCACCAGTCGAAGAATAAAGTTGCTCGTATTGTGTCCAATGCTACCTGGGTTATGCAGCACATCTATTACCCGGTAAATTGGCGTGACCGATGGCCGGACTATTACAAAGCGATGGCGGCTTACCAGAGGGAGGGCAAAAACACTCACGATGATGCCCCGGACGCAACGACAGGCGTTGCAGAGACGATGTACATGATAGGGGGGTAATGTTGAATGCGACAGAATGTAATTGTGACACATTCAATAAAACGCTGAAACCACTGCGGGGGTAGGGATGTGAGCTATTTTATTATAAAGAGCTCGGTAATATCGCGTTTGAACTTTACATAACCAAGGATATATTCTGTTTATGACACATTTGTAAGTAGGGGGTGTAAGGGAGGTGGGGTGGTTTCGTAACATGGTCATGAAAATACTAAAAATCCAGCCAGCTTATGAGAACAGAATCATCACGATTAGAGAGCCATTGAGCTACCAGACTAACGTTCTGAGAAACAGGCTGCTATACCGGGGAGATCCATCAGAGTTGGATCAGTTCTTCAAGCAGACCGCTTTAGACCCCGTAAGCAAATCCCGCTTCTGGGCAGCGGTACCCACTGAGGGCTTAGGGATACGCAAGATCCACTCCGGCCTCCCTGCTATGATTGCGGATCGATTCGCGGATATCGTTATGGCGGACCTGGACGGTATTGAACTCCAGGCGCAGGAACAAACGGATTTATGGGACGCGATTAGCCAAGACAATGGCGCGGATAAGCTCATAGGGGAAGCCATAACTGAGACCCTTGTGGCGGGTGATGGAGCCTTCAAGATCACAGTGGACACCGATGTAACCCAATACCCCATCATAGAGTTCTTTTCCGGGGAAAGAGTGGATTACAAACACAACAGGGGACGTCTGCAAGAGGTAATTTTCTACACGGATTACGCGGTGAAAGAAAAGGACTACCGGTTGGCAGAAACCTACGGCAAAGGGTATATCCGGTACCAGCTTCTTGATGCAGCCGGAAAGGTTGTTCAGCTTGCCACGCTTCCGGAAACAGCACAACTACAGGACGTGACCTATACAGGTGATTTCATCATGGCCGTACCGCTCATGCTATTTAAGTCCTCCAAGTGGCCCGGCAGAGGTAAAAGCATTTTCGATAGCAAAGCAGATTCTTTCGACGCTCTGGATGAGGTCATATCTCAATGGGTTGATGCTATCCGGGCAGGGCGGGTTCAGAAGTATATCCCAGAGGACATGATTCCCAAGGATCCGCTCACAGGGGCGTTTCTAAAGCCGAACCCCTTCGATAATCAGTTTATCCGCATCGGCAATGTAATGGCTGAAGACGCGAAAAGCCAAATTAACACAGTCCAGCCTACTATCCTGTACGAGGCTTTTGTTGCCAGCTATTCCAGTGCTCTAGATATGTGTCTCCAGGGGATCATGAGCCCTGCCACCCTGGGCATTGACCTTAAGAAGCTGGACAACGCTGAGGCGCAGAGGGAAAAAGAGAAGGCAACGCTTTACACCCGTGGAAAAATAGTCGAAACCTTGAACGAGGTGATACCACGGCTGGTTGACGTGACGTTGAAAGTCTACGACACCATGTCTAGTCGTTCAGCAGGGCAGTATGAGGCCTCCATTACCTTTGGGGAGTATGCCAGCCCTAGCTTTGATACCGTAGTGGAGACAGTAGGCAAGGCTAAGACCTACGGCATCATGTCCACTGAACAGTCTGTCGAAAGCCTTTACGGCGACACCTGGACGGACGAACAGAAAGCGGAAGAGGTTTCCCGACTGAAAGAGGAACAAGGACTGATGATGGATGAGCCTGGTCTAAATAGAGACGCTTCTCCCGGAAGTGATACCTAATGGATCCCTATGATATCTCTAGGATCTTCATCCAGATGGAGTATGACCTGATAGCTTCCATGAAGCGCAACTTCGCCCGACATCTGGATGAAGAGGCCAAAGAGGGCTTTGAGTGGGAGCAGTGGCAGCGTAGAAAGTTACAAGCCCTAGCCAGATACAAGGCTAACAATAAAAAGCTTATCAATGCAGCTGGAGAGGTTATTGACCGGGAAACCGAAGCTTTGCTTAAGGATTCGTTTAAGCTTGGTGCGAAAAACGTTGATGAAACGCTGAAACTCCTTTATATCGCGGGAAAGCTTACCAGACTCATTGCACGCGTGGATGACACGGATGACAGTTTTTTTAAGGTCAATGAGAAACGTGTAAACGCGCTTATTAAGGCAGTTAAGCAGGATCTCCAAAAAGGACGATATGCTATGCTGCGGCAAGCTGATGATGTATATCGACAGACTATCTTCAAGTCACAGCTGTATCTCAATGCAGGAGCAACTTCCTTAGGCCAGGCTATTGACATGGCCACGAATGATTTTTTAGACAAGGGTCTTGACTGCATTGTTTACAAAAACGGCAGACGAGTGAACATCGCATCTTACGCAGAAATGGCACTTCGGGCATCATCGCAACGCGCAGTATTCACGGGAGAAGGGGCTCGGCGTGAGGAATTGGGGATACACACAGTTGTCGTCTCTTCGCACAATAACTGTTCGCCGCTTTGTCTTCCGTGGCAAGGTAAGGTGTATATCGACGATGTTTATAGCGGCGGCAAGAAAGGCAAAGGTAGTTACCCACCTTTGAGTATGGCTATACGTGGTGGGCTATTTCATCCTCATTGCCGACATAACACGGGTACCTACTTTGAGGGTATAAGTTCTCTTCCAGAGCCTGTAGACGACGAAAAAGCTTTGTTCAATTACGATGCAGAGCAGAAACAGCGCTATATGGAGCGAAAGGTGAGGAAATATAAACGGCATGAAGCAGGGTCTGTGGATCCGGATAACCAGAAGGATGCAGCTGCCAAAGTTAGGTATTGGCAAGGTAAGATCAGAGAGCACCTAACTGAGAATACTCAGCTCCGAAGAGATCCCAGGAGGGAACAAATTAAGGGTTAAGGCACTTGCTGAAATGGGTAAGTGCCTTTATATTTTGCCATTTTGGTATTTTGGGCGTTAACTATAAAGACATCACCGGCCACGACCGGGATAAAAAGTGAAGATGAAAGGACGAAAAATAAATGACTAAAGAACAACTTATCGCACTAGGATTGACGGAGGAACAAGCTACAAAGGCTGCTGGTGCTTCACAAGAGGAGCTTAAGACTTATATCCCTAAACATCGTTTTGATGAGGTGAATGAGGAGAACAAGACGCTCAAAACGACTGTTAAGGATAATGCAACACAGCTTGAATCCCTCAAAACTGCAGCAGGAAGCAGTGAAGAATTGAAAACTCAAATTGCTACTCTTCAGGCCGAAAATAAAAAGAAGGATGATGAGCACCAAACGCAACTTAAGGATTTGACTCTGACAAACGCCATTAAAATCGCTTTGGCTGGTAAGGTCCACGATGAAGGCCTGGCCGCTGGCTTGGTGGATAAAACTAAGCTGGTGATTGATGGTGATAAAATCGTTGGTCTGGATGAACAAATTAAAGGCCTTGCAGAGTCAAAGAAGTTCCTCTTCAAGGAGGTCCAGACGGAGAGTCCTAAGCCTGGTTTCAAAATTGGGGCAGATGGAAAACAAGTTCCAGCGGATGGAAAACCTATGTCGCTAGCTGATGCAGTGGCATCACACTTTAGCACAAAATAGGAAATAAGAAAGGATGATGGAATATGGCAATCACACTAGCGGAGGCGCAGAAAAACGTGCAAGATGCATTACAAATGGGGGTTATCGACGAGTTTAGAAAATCAAGTTTTTTGCTTGATAACCTAACGTTTGATGATGCAGTGTCCCCGACCGGGGGCGGTGCAACCCTTACCTACGGGTACACCAGGCTGATCACACAACCGACTGCAGCGTTTAGAGCTGTAAACTCTGAGTACACACCCCAAACCGTAACAAAGCAGCGTTATACCACGGACCTTAAGGTTTTCGGTGGTAGCTTCGAACTTGACCGTATCATCGCTAACATGGGCGGGATCATAAACGAAGTTACGCTGCAGATCCAGCAGAAGACAAAAGCCGCTCAAGCCCTATTCAATGACACCGTGATCAACGGGGATAGCGCTGTGGATGCGAATGCTTTTGATGGGTTAGAGAAGGCGCTGACAGGTTCATCCACTGAGTTGATTCCGGGTTCGGCTATCGATTTGTCTACGGCAGCTGCGGTTGATTCGAACTACAAAGTATTCCTAGATGAGCTTGACGAATTCCTCATGGGGCTTGATGGCCGGCCATCGTTTATTGCTGGTAATCTTAAGTTGATTGCAAAATTAAGGGCATGTGCGCGGAGATCCGGAGCGTATACAACTACCAAGAATGATTTTGGTGGTCAGGTTGAAGCCTATGATACAATACCTTTCCTTGACCTTGGTGCAAAGCCGGGTACCAATGATCCAGTTTCCCCGATCCTGACCGGGGGCGATGCAGGGCTAACCTCTCTGTATGCTGTTCGTCTGGGCCTTGATGGCTTCCACGGTGTTAGCATGGCTGGGCAATCCCCGGTTAATACTTGGTTACCTGACTTCACCACTGCTGGAGCAGTGAAGAAGGGCGAGGTTGAAATGGTAGCAGCCGTGGCGCTGAAAGCAACGAAAGCAGCCGGGGTAATGCGTAAAATCAAAGTATCGTAAAGATGAGGTGAAAGTCATGGCAAGGATATATGCGCCCAATGAATCACATAATTGTGATTACGGTGTTGATTTTTACAATGGTGCTGCCGTTGTTCCTGATGCTAACACGGCAGTGGTGGCATGGTTCACCGCAAAAGGTTACACGGTAGTTCCATTGGTGGATGCTCTATCGCCCTGGGATTACTTAAAAACTGAAGAACTAGCGGCCCTTGCACCTTATGTTGGGATTGCACCCACCGGAATGACAAAGGCGGCTTTGGTTGCGGCCATCGAAGGTCAGTTAGTATTGATGAAGGTTGAAATTACTGCTTTTGATGCAATTCCTAATTTGGCTGCCGGAACTGTTGCAGCGCCTGTCTATGCAGATGCAGCAGCAGTTAAAGCGGTGTTACCTACTTCCGCGTTATGTGATGCTGGAACAGTGGCAGTACCTGTCGCGGCTTGGGAAGATACGGATACCTATGACAAAACCACAGCAGGCTCTTACACATTTACGGCAACACTTGGAACATTGCCTGCCCCATACGCTAATACAGGCGGCTTTACAGCTACTATTGAAGTTGTGGTGGCAGCTTAAAAGGAGGGTAATTTATGCCCAAAATATATGCGCCTAATAAAGAGTACACCGGTATTTCAGCCGGTGTACCTTTTGTTAATGGAGTTGGCGAAACATCAGATCCCCATTTAATCAATTGGTTCGAGACTCATGGATACGAGGTAGAGGAGCCAGAGCTAGAACCAGAAGAGGGGCAAGATGAACCTCCCAAGCCTGAACCAGTACCTGGGCCCGCTCTTGCTCCTAAAAAGACCACCAAGAAAACGGGTGATTAATTATGCCGTATGCCGATGCAGAGTACTACCAGGGTGATTATGGCGGCAGTGTTATTCCCATCGCAGAGCTTACCCGGCAATTGAGCAAAGCCTCCGATCAGATCGACAGCATGACTTATAACAGGATCGTTGCCGTAGGTTTTGAAGCCCTTACTCCCTTTCAACAAGGGAGGGTTAAGAAGGCCGTATGCGCTCAGGCTGAGTATGTGTACCAATACGGGGCGTACCTGGATGCACCGCTATCCGGATATAGCGCAGGAAGCATTAGCTTAACACTCAACGTTATCGAGACAAACGGCGTAAAGACATCGAATGAAGTCGTAAATCTGCTTAAGACCACAGGTTTAACGGATCGGGGGTTATAACTATGAAACTTCCATTCCCTAAGTGGATCTTAGTAACACCCGTCAAAGTGTACCAAACAGAGCTTAGCGAAAATGGGGAGCCGGTGGAAACCCTTCTGTACGATGATCTATGCCACCACGACGAGAAGTCAAAGCAGGTCCTGGACGCAGAACGAAGGCTCGTTACGCTGTCTGGAAAAGTGATTGTCGAGGGGGATATTTACCCGGACAAACTGATCGAGGGCTACGTCCAGTTTGGAGAAATCAAGCGGAATATCTTCAGGGCCCAGCGTCCTAAAAACCCGGACGGCAGCGTTTTTTCCACCGAATTGGAGCTGTCATGAGGGTTAGAGTCACAATGAATCAAGCAAATCTGAATAGGCTTAGTGTGGCTCAAGCGCAAGCCTTGGTCATGACTGCAGACGCGGTAAAAACGGACGTTATGACGGGTGCCGTTGTGCCTAAGCAGACCGGAGAACTGGAAAGAAGCGCCCATATCGATGATTCTAAGGCTAGGACAGGACGCGTCAAGCTGATCTACGACACGCCTTATGCCCGCCGGTTGTATTGGCATCCAGAGTTTAATTTCAGGACCGATAAGAACGCCAATGCTCGTGGTAAATGGCTGGAACCATGGGTCGATGGAAACAGAAAAGATTTCGCTAGGATGACGTTCCGGGAGTTATATCGGAGATTGACGGAGGGCGTGGTGCAATGACGCTGGCAGAGGTGAGGGATTGGCTTAAAACACAACTAAGCTGCCCAAATTGGTATATCGGGAAGATCGATGGGAACAAAGAACAATGTATTGGCCTGTATAACACAACCGGCCGTGCTCCCAATATTGCCCTCGGAGGTCTTGAGAATACCAGCTATGCAGCCAAGCCTATATCAATATTAATTCACTGGAGTAAAAATGCTGATACGGCAGAGCAAAAAGCGCAAGAGGTTTACAATTGTTTGTTCGGCAAGTCGGCTGTGATCAGCGGTAAGCGTGTTATAACCTTTGAAACGCGACAGCCAGATCCAGTTAGTGTGGGCACCGATGATCAAAACGTTTACGAGTATGTAATTGAAATAGACATCTTTTATGAAAGGTAGGTAATGTCGTATGTCGGGAACAGGTGTATTTCCTGTACACAATAACATTTTCAAAATCAACACGGCTGGAAGAACAACCCCGGGGACTCTCGTTGTAGTCAAGGACATGGAAACATTCGAGCCAAGCATTGCGTCCAAGACGGAAGAATGGACACCTATGGACACAGCTGGGTGGGTTAGGCGTGCTGTAACAGGTAAAGGCTTGTCGTTCAAGTTCAAGGGAAAGCGGAACTACGGGGATCCGGGCAATGACTACGTTGCGAAAACACTTTTGGCTACAGGTCAAACTGTTGAGTCTCAACTTGAGTGGACTCTTCCTAACGGAGATAAGTTGCTTATGGACTGTGTTATTGATCTTAAACAATCTGCGGGTGGGGATTCTACCAAGATTGATACGTTGGACTTTGAACTGTTGTCTGACGGGCTTCCTGCGTATACCGCGTCTGCTGGGTCTCTCGGGGTTCTAACTTTCGTTACTGAGGATGGGGTAACGGCAGGTACTACCAAGATTGCAGCAGTAGTTCCTGTTCTTACTGCAGGCAATGCTTATTATTACAGAGTTAACAGCGATACTCCTGTTGTTGGAGAAGTGTTAAGCGTAGCAAATGGGTGGGCCATTTATACTCTTGGCAATGACATCCCAGTTAATAACGGAAATATGCTAACGCTGGTTGAAACCTCCCCTGGTATTGTAACAGTTAAGGCAGGGAGTTCAGTTGCTATTGTGGCGTAATACTTTGTTTATTCTTAGAAGAAAGAAGGTGCGGTTTTGGCAAAGGTAATTAATATTACTGATAAACTTAGCAATGAAAAACCAACTATTGTTATAAAGGACAAAGAATACCCGGTTAACGATGGTATGGGTACAGTGCTTAAGTTTGAGGAATTAGTCGTCACCAGCTCAATCGACAGCATGATCAAGGCTTTGGAGCTTTCTCTGGGAGAGAAGGCTGTCGAAGAGATTGGGGCAAAAGAAATGTCCCTTGCAAACTTCAAAGTTCTGATGACAGCTATCTTGGCATGTATGCAGGGTATCGAGTACGAGGAAGCTGAGGCCCGATTTCCTCAGGGCTGATAGCAGCACGAAAGTTTGGTATGACCTGAGAGAAGATTGGAACCTGGTAGAAGCTAGTCTGGCTAAACAATACGGAATTAGGATCAGGCAAGAGGTTGGTATGCCCTGGACAGAGTTTGTTACCCTGGTTGGGGGATTGATGCCTGATACTCCCTTGGGTTCTGTGGTAGGAATACGAGCAGAGAAGGACCAAGAGACTATCAAGGCATTCAACCCTGACCAGCGCCGGATCCACCGAGATTGGCATACAAGGCAAGCCCTGAAGAAACTTGAAGAGCCAGATAAGCTAAGCAAAGATATGGATAACCTGGGGGCTATGTTCAAGGCTATGTTTGGTGCGAAGGGGGTGAATGAATGTCAAGCGTAGGAACAATTGATTTAGACCTATCGACAAATACTGGCCCCTTTCAGCGCCAATTGAATGGCATAGCAGGACAAGCCACTAACATGGTAGGCGGGGCCTTCATGAGGCTTGGAGGCATCATTGCTGCAGCTTTCGCAGTAGACAAAATGATTGATTTCAGTAGAAGTGCTACAAAAATGGCTTCTGACCTTCAAGAAGTTCAGAATGTGGTTGATGTAACCTTCGGTAGCATGTCTAATCAAGTTAACACCTTTGCTCAAAACGCTATTACTAAGCTTGGCCTTTCTGAATATTCCGCTAAAGAGTTTGCTTCAACCATGGGTGCTATGCTAAAAAGCTCGGGTTTTTCTGGTCAAAAGATGACAGATATGTCTTTGGGGCTAACTACTCTTGCTGCGGATATGGCTTCATTCTATAACCTAAAACCGGAAGAGGCTTTTTACAAGATACAGGCGGGGATATCAGGAGAAATTGAGCCCCTCAGACAAATTGGCGTTAACATGACTATCGCCAACCTCGAAGCCTATGCGCTTACTCAAGGAATAACTAAAAAGTATCAAGCTATGAACCAAGCATCTCAAGCCCTATTGAGGTATAACTACCTGCTGAGCGTAACCAAGGACGCCCAAGGCGACTTCACCAGAACATCGGGCAGCTGGGCCAACCAAACGAGAGTATTGAGTGAACAGTGGAATATCATGAAGACTACCATGGGGCAAGGATTCATAAACATGCTTACTCCTGTTCTTTCTATACTTAATTCGCTGATCGCGAAGTTGCAAGTTGCGGCATCTTATTTCAGGGCTTTCACGGAACTCGTATGGGGATCGGCTGGTGGCACGGAAACAGCAACTAAGGGCGCGGCAGCGGGCACAACTGCGGTCGGTGAAGCTGCAACTAATACAGCCGGAAAGGTTGCCAAAGCGGCTAAGTCCATCAAGGGTTCATTAGGTGCCTTTGACCAACTAAACGTGATAGGCCAAAAGGCTGGAGGCGCAGAGGACGACGCTGCTGATACTGGCGGGGGTGGTGGAGCAGGAGCCGTTGATTTAGGTGCTATGCCTAAAGTACCTGATATAGATACAGGCGGTTTAGACAGGTTTAAGGGTAAACTTGACTCTATGTCGGAAGGTTTTAAAACCTTTTTTGCACGGTTTAGAGAGATAAACTTTCAGCCCCTCATGGATAGCCTGGGCAAACTGAAGACAGCCCTGGAACCTGTAACGGCTACCTTATTTGAGGGATTGACGTGGGCCTGGGATAATGTTTTAGCCCCTCTCGCTACCTGGACAATACAAGACGCTCTACCATCATTTTTCAAAGCATTGGCTGGAGCAGCTACGATCTTGAATCCCCTTTTGCTTTCGTTTAAACCTCTGGGTAAATGGTTGTGGGAAAACTTTTTACAGCCAATAGCAACTTGGACCGGAGGTGTAATAGTTAGTGTTTTAAACGGACTTGCGAATGAATTAACATTCATAGGTAATTGGATGTCAGATCATCAATCTATTGTGGATGGAATAACCACTTCAGTCGTTCTCTTCTTTGCCGCCTGGAAAGGCATTGAGTTGTTAGCCTTTATTCAAATGAGCGGGGGAGTAATGGAGGCCTTAAAGGGAATAACGGCGGCAGTTAAAGCAGCTACCATTGCAAAATTGGCAGATAAGTGGGAAACGATGGCACTAACTGCTATGTATGCCAAGGATTTAATTGTTTCGGTCGTGAAAAGCACAGCAGCTTTCTTAAAGCAAGCCTGGCAAATAGGAATATCAACAATTGCTATAGGTGCTCAAACTATAGCTGCGGGGGCATATGCCTTCGCTACTGGCATAGCTACAGCAGCGACATGGTTCTTCAACGCAGCACTGGCCGTGTTAACCTCTCCCATAACCCTTGTGATAGGGGCTATTGCGTTGCTAGGTCTTGGAATTTATATGCTAGTAAAGCATTGGGACGAGGTAAAAGAAGCCGGAGCAAAAGCCTGGAAATGGATTAAAGAGAAATGGGATGGGGCTGCAACATGGTTTGGGGATAAGGTTGCCACACCTATTAAAAATGCTTTTTCAGGAATGTGGGATGGAGTTAAAAATATATTCAAGGCTGGAGCAAACGTAGCTATAACAGCACTAGAGAGTTTCGTGAACTTTGCTATTAAGGGTTTTAATAAGGTTATTTATGGGTGGAACCTTGCTAAGTCCGCTATGGGTATATCAGGATGGACAATGCCTATTGCTGATATTAGTATTCCTAGGTTAGCCAATGGAGGCATTGTAAGCTCCCCAACACTGGCAATGGTTGGAGACAACCGCAATGCTGGGCAAGACCCCGAAGTTATTAGTCCTTTGTCTAAATTGCAAGGAATGCTTGGTGGAGGAAGCGAGGAAATGGTAGCAATCCTAAAGTTAATACTTGCAGCTATACAGAGCCAAAGTATGTCATTAAAAATTGGTGAATCTGAGTTTGCTAGGCTAATTGCTAGCTGCATAAATTCTGAACAAAGGAGAACAGGCAAGGCCTTAATAGAAGTCTAAAGGTGGTGTAACTAATGCTAATAAAGATAAATAATGTGGAAATAGCTGCATATCCAAAAGCTGATGGTTTTACGGTTACACCACTTGACTTGGATAATGCTGAATCTACAACAAGAACCGCTGATGGAACTCTTAATAGAGATCGGATCACAGTTAAGCGTCAAATAGATATGACGTTCGGTATTCTAACATGGGCGCAAATAGCCTCAATACTGCAGGCTATGAGCGATGTGTATTTTGACTTTTATTATCCAGATCCAATGGCAGGAGCATATGTAACTAAAAAGCTTTATGTTGGTAATAGGCCTGCTCCCTTTGCAGTTGAGGTTGATGGAGAAATGTATTGGAATGGCCTTAAGATTACTCTAACTGAGCAATAAGGAGGACTTGTAGTGTATACTGTATCTGAATTATTTAAACAATATATAACCAAGTCCGATCGTGAATTTGAAGTTAAAGCCTTGGTAGGAGCTATCACTTATAACAATACTTCAGTTATTGAATTTGAAATTGATGATAGCGTAGTCTCGTCTGATAATTTTAGCATTGGAAACGTAATTACATCTAAGCTAACATTTCAAATAAAGACTGCTGACACTATTCCTACCAATGCTAAAATAACCCCCTATGTGCGCCTGAATGGCTCAGGTGGCTTTACCGAATGGGTAGCGCTAGGTTCTTATTATATTGATAATCGCGGCCATCAGAACGGCGTGTGGAAATTTACCTGCTATGATAAGCTGATACTAACACAGCAGACTTTTGTTTCAGCGCTTGTTTATCCCATATCAATGCAATTAGTTTTCAATGAAATAGTAGCCCAATTATCTTTGGTGGTAGATTCAAGCGTTGTCATAAATCCAGCCTACATGATACCTTATAAGGACCTGGATATAACTATTAGAGATATGTTGGGTTATATTGCTAGCGCCCATGGTGCTAGTGTAAAAATGACAAAGGATGAGAAGCTTGCTTTTGTTAAGTTCTTGCCTGATGCTGCAAAAACCCTCATATTAGCTTCTGATTATTTTAGGGCCAATGAGACTAATCCGCTTAAAACTTATACAGCGGTTAAGCTAATTTATAACACGGACGGTGAATTCTTAACTGCTGGTAGTGGCAGCGCAGATAATACTCTTAGCTTTTACAATCCTTTTATGGATCAAACTATGCTTGATACTATTTTTGCTGCAATTAATGGGCTAGCCTATACTCCAGTTAATATGGATTGGAAAGGTAGGCCTAATATTGAGGTAGGGGATGCAATAACTGTTACACGCAGGGATGGCTCAACATTCCCATCAATAATCCTATCAAACAAAATGTCTTTTAAGGGCGGGCTAAGAACAACATCAATTGCGCCATCTTATTCAGAACAACGAAGTGAATTTGATTACAAAGGTAGTTTGAGCAAACAAGTCGCAAATGCGGTTAAGCTAGATGCGCCATATTACGGGGTAACAATTGGAAGGGCTAATGGGATCAAGGTTGAGAAGTCTGATGGATCTGGGAAACTTATTCTTAACAGCGACACCATAGAAATGTCTGATGAAGCAGGAGCGCCGGTATTAAAGTTAGATGGCGTAACTAGGAAGTTGTTATTATCTGCTGTTGTTCATATGTTAGAGGGGTCAGTCATTGATTGGAACGCTATTACCCCTCCTACGGCAGATCAAGTAGGCGCTAAGGACATAAACTGGAGTCCTGCAATTAGCGACATAGCAAGTCTGGCTGGATATCTAACTCATATAACAGGAGAAGGCATATATAGTCCTACGGTCATGGCTCAACAGCTTGTAGGTGCGCTCATTGAAGGGTTGATTATTAAAGCTGGCAAGATAACAGGCATAGATGATGAGGCTATCTTAGAAATAGGGGAATATGGAGGGTCAATCGATACCCATATAGACGGTACGGGTCAAAAAGCCATGCGACTGAAGCCGGGGAAAACCGATGTTAACGGTGGGTACATTCAGATACTCGAAGATGGTCATGTTTATTTTTATAAAGATGACGGGGCAGGGGTTAGTTTTGCTCAGATTAATCCTGACGGTACAACAGATTTAATAGCTAGACCTGTTATCGACACTGCTATTGTGTACACTGCAGGAGATGTAGGGGTTTCCATAACAAACGATGGAGTAACAGAAGTGTGGGAATGGACAAAAGATGTTGACGGAAGAATTACTGCAATGGCAAGCGACTTTGGTAGGACGCTAACTGTCACATATTAAAGTTGTGGAGAGGTGAACCATGTCTAACATTGATTTCGATAACGGCTTTATAGTTGGGTATACCCTGGGTAGGCAGGGTATATTAACGGCTGCTCCTCCTACAGTTCTAGCATTAGTTAAGCTCGCAAATGGTGTAGCGGATTATGATGAATTTTATCAACTTAGTAAAGCAATTAACGGTAAGTTTTTAATAGGTGGAGCGCGTAACAATCGAGATTATAACCCAACATTAAACACCCTAACGGAAATAACCGAGGTAACTGACCCGCTATATTATTGGTTAAAGTCTGTGATCCAGAATTCAGACGGTACTCTATATAGAACAGCTAGATACCCCTACCCCTACCCTTCGTATTTTCAGAAATGGGATATCCCTACGTCTGCCTGGGTAACGGTATCCACCCTTTCTACGGCTAACGGTTCGTACTCCTCAAGCTTTTTATTAACCAGTGATGATAGAATATTTTTTATGCACAACTCTTACCCTAACGGCGGGATACTTTATGAAATTGTGAGTGGGGCATTAGTAGCGAGGACACCTTATAGCATCGGACTCACAAACGTAATATCTGCTGGGCTTGTTGAATATAGCGGAAAAATATATATGCAGGGGTCAGCTACTCATATATTGTATGAATGGAATGGCACTGACGCGTGGGTTGCAAAAACTGGCGCAGATAATACTATTAAACACTTACTCTCCACTCCTGTTGGGTTACTCGCTATATCCTCTACGGGCGAACTTAAACAATGGAATGGCGCCGACTCTTGGGTTGTGAAAGCTCCTCAGTTGCCCCCCTTAGATATGGTTGGCGGGTGGAGTATAGGGGATGGGTTAGGCGTAGCTTGGTTCAATGATACGATTTACGCAGCAGCATATAACCGCAGTACCGCAACAGAGTATCTAGGGTATTGGGGTGATGATATGTCACTCTTAAAGTGGAATGGTGTAGACTCTTGGGAGCTTGTCTGTGCAACGCCAGATAATCAAACTATATCAGACCTAATGGTGTGGAACGAAGAGTTGTATGCTACATCCCCGGAAGGAGCTTATTTAATGAAATTAACTGGCTCATAATTCAAGGCACAATTGTCTACTTAAAGCCGCATAAGGGCTTATTTTTTATGCAAAGAAAGGGGTAAGGCAAATGTCTAAAACACGTGCAAGCTCACTCTCGATAACCGCTGTAGAGAAATCACAGGTATACGTACTTCTGGTAGACTCATCTGGGAATCCCGTCCTGGATGCAGAGGGTTATGAGCAAGTAGCTGATCTAGAGGTGGTTGGGGGTCGGTTAAGGGTCGATGCCGCCGTTACTGTGAGCCCATTAAATATAACCCATACGGCTGTAGCTATCGGCGCAGGAAGCACTCTCGTATTAGCAGCAAATGCAAATCGGAAATACCTTCTCTTAGAAAATGACAGTGACACAAACATTTATATTTCATATGGCGTCGCTGCTATCCTTTACAAAGGGATAAGGCTTAACGCAAACGGCGGTAGTCACGAGCTGCCCACAGGGTTCACGTACACGGGTGCTATTTACGCAATCAATAGCGCTGGTGCTAAAAATTTACTTGTCACAGAGGGGGCATAAGATATGCTATTTAACCCCATTACAGACGTTAGACTGGCCATTGCCTCTGTCCCAGCACACTATGCTAGAGACGTAAGCTGGGCGCTTGGAGGCGCTAATACAACCTTGCTCTCCCCTAACACGCTAACGGTTAACATAAACAACCAGGGCTATTTGCTACCGGCCCAAGCGAGCATCGACCTAAATAATTCCGCGAGCTGGGACTCTATTTCCCCGACAGATTACGCAGTGGCAGCCAACCGAGCCGGGAAAGATTTTTACATTTACGCTTGCCAACCTGGTTCCGGTAATTCTCCTACCTTCGTGCTTTCAGCTAACTCAACAGTTCCAACCGGATATACTTCCTCCAACTCGCGCAAGATCGGTGGATTCCATTGCCTATGCCTCTCGGTTGGAGCGGTCGCAGGTCATCCACTGACTGGCTTTTTGACAGGTGATATCCTCCCCGCGTCAATTTGGGACCTTGCCTTTCGTCCAGTCTCGAACCCTGAAGGCATGGTCTATTCAGCAGCCACAGGGATCTGGGTTGATATCTATCTAACAAGCGGAACAGGACCCTCAACTGCAAGCGTCTTTGGCGCAACTATTTCGGACACCCGAGACTGGAATAGCTTCGTGGATGACGGTGGAGCGGTAAGAAAACGATTATTGAAAGACTTTGAGTTCCAGGTTATTGCCGCAGGGTCTAACGAGCAAACCAATATTCTTGGGTCTGTTGATCCGAATAACACAGGAGGGCACAGCGACACTGCTGGCAGACGGATGGTGAGCAACATCGGCTGTGAGGATTGCGCAGGCGCGATGTGGCAATGGCTGGACGAGCAGAGCTACCAATTAAGCAGCCTTGCGCATACGCACACTGAAAATACTGCAGCTGCATACACACAAAATGCGGTGACTGGGTCAGCGGATCCCTCCCCCGCTTGGGGATGGTATGCGTTACCGGGCGGAAAAGGTCAGCTGTATAGACAAGGAACTTATGGAGATACCAAGTTGCTGGCGGGCGCTAGGTGGGATGATGGCGCGAATTCCGGGTCGCGGTCGCGGATTGCGAGTTATTATCGCTGGCGTGCTGGTTCGAATGTCGGTGGTCGGTTCGGCGCGCGGAGCCAGTAAAATTTTATGGGCTAGTAGGTCTGCTGGCGGGCGCTAATTGGAATAATGGCACGAATTCCGGGTCACAGTCACGGAATGCGAATAATTATCGCTGGAATGCTAATTCGAATATCAGTGGTCAGTTCAGCACGCAGATACAGGTTTTGAGCAACTCCTGGCTGGATCTGTTGGCCCTGTCTCATGTAAATGAAGCAAAACACTAAAAGGGAGGATGGGCGTAGTTAGTAGCATCTTGCGAAAATTACGCCCATACATTATTTATGAAAAGACACGGGAATCTATTTGGACAGATAATCAGTGAAGAGAACATACACCTGGCTTACCTTCGCGCACGAAAGGGCAAAGGTTGGCAAAATACAGTTCAAAACTTTGAAAAAGATCTTGACGCGAATATTACTAAGATCCGTGAAAGCCTTGCCAATAAAACATTTACAACCTCACCATATAAGACTAAAACCATATTTGAACCTAAAAAGCGCTTGATCTACAAACTACCCTTTAATCCTGACCGGATCATTCAGCACGCACTCTTGAATGTGCTTGAGCCGATATGGGACAAGTTATTTATCCACGACTCTTATGCTTGTAGAAGCGGTAAGGGAATGCACTCCGGTAGCAAACGAACCATGGAGTTTGTTCGCAAAAACAAATACTGTCTAAAGTGCGACATCTCAAAGTTTTACCCATCGATCAAGCACGATATCTTGTTTGAGATCGTACAGAGGAAAATAAAATGTAAGGACACACTCTGGCTGCTCAAAGATATCATCTACAGCATTGGTGACAACACGAATACCCCAATTGGTAACTTCACGAGTCAATGGTTCGGAAATTTGTACATGAATGAACTCGATCAGTTAATGAAGCACAAATACCACATTAAGCATTACATTCGATATTGCGACGACTTCCTACTATTTCATGATGACAAAAAGTTTCTGGGTGAGATGGCGGTAATCATTGAAGAATTCTTACTTGAAAAACTAAGGTTGACGTTTAGTAAGTGCGACTTGTTCCAAGTGTCACGTGGAGTTGATTTCTTGGGATATAGGCACTTTCGCGGTTATATTCTCGTTAGGAAAAGCACGGCCAAGAGAACTAAAAAGCGGATCAAGCGATTACCGGTGCTATTGGGCAAGAACAAGATATCAATCGACCAATACAGGTCGTCGCTAGCGTCAACTATGGGGTGGCTAAGATGGTCAAATAGCTACAATCTGAGGCAAAGTTTACGAATCGATGAACTCATGGAAGTTTGCAATGAACAATCAAAGACGTAGGAGGTATTACTATGATTGGATTCCCTAAGTGGCTAAACACGAAAGAAGACTATGCCTATGTGAAGGATAATTTCTCACCAGAGCAGTGGAAGCCTGTCTTCCGGGAACTCTTGGATGAGCGGATGCAGTGGTTAAACACCGGACTTTTGCAAAATGAATCCGACGGCATTACAGACGAAACTCACAAGGTTGTCGGTGGAGATGCTGATATGCCTGGTACGACACCCCAGTATTACCAGTACGAATACATGGAAGACTCCAATTGTAGACTATTTCAGCTTGGATTCACCGTTGAGGAAGTCGAAGGCTACCTCAGCTAAATGAGATTATTTTAGATTCACAATCGATTAGTGACACCAGAACCAAGATAGACGTTTATCCCAATGCAACTCAAGCGATTCCATCCTCTACATTGACGCAATTGTTATTCCAATCAAAACACTATGACTATTTGGCCGAATACGATGCGACAGCAAGTACAATGACTTTTAATGAAAAGGGGGTTTATACATTTAATGTTGCCGTTGATCTAGGCACAGAAGTACAAGGCAATATTGTTTATATTGAGTTGCACAAAGATAACGTACAATTTAAGCGTATTGCACACCATATAGCTAATGCTGGAATTGGTGCGCTCTATGGCACCTTAACAATAGGGGCTTCTCCAGGTGAGGTTTTTAAAGTTATGATATATAGCTCTAATGCAATTACAACGAGGACATCCTTCCAGCGTACAACTTATATGTGTTGTCATAGAGTTGGTTAATACGCATTTGACTCAAAAACCGCAAACACGTAAAAACCGGAGCGCCATGGTATAATAACCACAACACTCCGGTGTCGTGATAAGCACTCGTCTGGCCGGCAAGCTAGGGACGGGTGCTTTCTGTATGCGGGAAAATATAACCCTCTAGGGTAGCTTTAAGTTCAAGTAGTTCCCTTTCTGGATCACAGCCGTGTTTTCCATCGACGTAGAAATCTGATACGTAAATAGGCTCATCCTCGGTGCAATGTTCTTTATTGGGAAAAACCCTAATATTAATTGCGTCTACGTGACCAGAGTAGCGAATCATTGTGCAATAGTCGGTATTGGCGTTGACTAGATAAGCGAGGGCCATAACTTCGCCCATGAGTTTCACTGGTTTAAACATTTTACTCCTCCTTACGCCGGTATTGGCCCCGGCTGGCGTTACGCTTCATAGATTACGAAGTCGCTCATTACGCAGTAGTTGTCGCTGTAACGCACACTTGCTTGTTCTCTGGAGTAAAGTTCGTGCTTGGCTGGCTTATCAAGTGTAGCAATAAACTGTTTAGTGGCTTTAGTTATACAGGTAGCGCAAATCATCCCTATTTGAGTACTTCCGGCATTGAGGACTTTGTACAGCTTTGGCTTCATTTTCATTTCCTCCCTTAAATGTACTGGTGTTATTACATACAATATAACATAACGTTAGTACATAATCAACACTTTTTACACTAGCGTTAGTATATTTTTTGTGGTATGCTTGTGTTGAGGTGAGGATATGCCAACAGCGAGAACTAAGGCAAATCGGAAGTATAATGAAAAGGCGTATGACAGAATACCGCTTACCGTGCCAAAAGGGGAAAAGGAAAAGATCAAAGCATATGCAGACAAGGAAGGATTGAGCGTAAACGCTTTTGTCAATGCGTCCATAAACAAACAAATTCCCCGGAAACCTATTATTGAATCATGGAGTCCTGCATTGTGTCCGTCATGTGATACAGAGTTAAGCGAGAGTTTAGGTGATGGCTATTACAAACACTGGTACAGTAAAAAAGTTTGTGATTGTGGACAAAAGTTAGACTGGGAAGAAGACGCTGAAGCTTAATCTTTGGCGTCTTTCGCATTACGAGTTTATCTTAACCTCATCACGAGGTTATTTTTTATGGGTAGAAACGAAAGGATGGTAAGAATATGAACATAAAAGAGGTAGGTTTTAGCACGGTAATAGCCTCGGCAGGTACGATCATGAGCGCGTGCCTGGGAGGGTGGGATATAGCGTTACGAGTCTTAATAGCCCTCATGGTCGTTGACTACATTACGGGCTTTCTGGGGGCAGTAAAAAACAAAACTGTGAACAGCGATGTAATGTGGTGGGGTGGTCTACGCAAGGGAGCCATCCTCGCGGTGCTGCTCATAGCTGTATTGCTGGATGAGATGGTGGGCAACGCGGAGCCGATTCTCAGGACTTTAGCCCTTTATTTTTATGCTGCCCGGGAAGGAATATCGGTTACGGAAAACTTGGGTATCTTGGGAGTGCCGTTGCCACCAGGCATAAGTCGTGTGCTCACCCAGCTACAGGAGAAGGGGGAAGGAAAATGAATAAGCCTAACATTAGGTGGATCGGATCTCCGCATTTCAGCGCGGCATCAAAAAAGTTGAAAACCATAGCAATCGTCAACCACGTAATGAGTGGAACACTAGCTGGTACCGACTCCTGGTTTTCTAATCCATCAAGTAAAGTCAGCTCTCATTTTGGGGTTGGGAAAAGCGGTGAAATTCATCAGTATGTCAGCCTAGATAATCCGGCATGGGCAAACGGTAGTGCAAATAAGCCCGATTGGCCTCTGCTTAAATCCGGTGTTAATCCGAACTATTACACAGTTAGCATCGAACATGAAGGCCAGAGCGGTGATGTAGTGCCTGAAGCTCAGTATAAAGCGACACTTTCCCTTCATCGGTGGCTTATTGATGTATTAGGGATCGTGCCGAGTCCGGACACAATCATTGGTCACTACCGGATTGATTCCATTAATAAAGCAACCTGCCCAGGAACTGGTTTCCCGTGGGCTAGGCTGCTTAAAGACTTACAGGAAGGAGAGAATGATATATTGGAAGTAGCCGTTTTACTTAACACCAAAGAAGATTTTTGGGCCGGAGCGGATGTAGCCGCAAAGCATGGAAACTGCGCGATCTTTATACGGCCATCAACAGAAGCAAAAAAAGCAAAAACATTGATCGTTGTGGGAGGTTCATCGATAAGGCAAACCGATGAAATTTTACTTTCGGGGAATGATAAATATGATACGGCAGCTGCGGTTAAGGAATACCTTGGTTAAATTGGCAAGCGCTTGCCAATTTGGGTTTATATTACGCATGGCGAAGGCCCCTAGCTTAACGGCTAGGGGCCTTTTTTGCGTTTAGTACTAAGCTCTAAGCTCTAAGCTTATTATTTAATGCTCTCAACTTTTATAGTATAACCCATTACTTCTCCAACATCAGTCATAGTTCCCACTACAGTTACTTTCTGCTTACTTGTGAATTTTGATACGGCAGATTTTTGTTCTTGAGTAATATTGCACATAACATTGGTCATAGTAAAACTACCATCCATAGGATCAATCGAGAAATACTTTCCACCGCTGTCGATGGTTGATAGTTGACCCGTCACTTCTACGTATCTACCCTTGTACGTTTCACTTGCATTTAATGCATTGGCCTTCAGATCTTCAACAAGTTTGTCTGCTGTTACAATCATTGGGGGAGCCTTTGGCTGTTGCGTAGCGGCCGGGGCTTGAGTAGATGTAGGCGCTGACACAACGGGTGCCGAGGCAGTACTTGCTTTATCCTTATCCCCTAAAGCCGAACCGATGCCGCCAAGGACCAGAATCACCAGAATACCAGTTATGATCTTATGCTTTCCGAAGAAGTTCCTTTGATCCGTCCCACAATTGATGCACTTGTTTACACCTTTGCCTATTTCCTTGCCGCACGCTTTACAGTTTACCAATGCCATTTTTAACCCCAACTCCTTAAAATTAATTTATCAAAACTTAATAGACTTTCCATGGGCTGCGGTGTTTTCCTGCCATCCGACAGGATTAATGGTTTTACGACTATTCTGCAGCGTTCCTTTCATCACCTCCTTGGTGGTGCGTAATAGGTGCTGGAAGGTGGGTAACGAACTTGGCATAGTTATCGTTGCACTTTATCAGGTTCAAGCTGTGGTAGCGCTTTAAGCTTAGTAAATCCTCTTCGGTGTATGGATATAATTCACTTTTTAACTCATCAAAGTTCTTTTTATCACAACCCGAAATTAGCATGTAGGACGCATTGGCGCTTCTGAATTCTTCGCGGATAGATTTAACCTGATTAAGATAGTGACAACTGATAATAGGCTTAAGATTAAATTTAGGGAGTTGGCTTAACTTCAGCTTAAGGAACTTCTCGGCGTTATTCACCTGGTACAGCTCATCGATAATCAAATTTACTTTGGTCATTTTGGATCTTTCCTTGACCTGCTCCTCCCGGATCTGCAGGGCAAGCCAAATCTTTGTCATCCAATAGGTTACATAGACATCCTTTTCGTTATCGGTCAAGAACATCCGTTGTGGCATCTTAATTACTATTAACTGGTTCCTCTGTATCTCCTGCACCAAATCAATGTTATTTTCACTGCCTTTCTTCAACATAGTTTCGATGTAGGCGTTGACCTTCAGCTTTTGTAGTCTATCCACAGCACCGGTGATTAAGTGTGTCTTGGTGCCAACTACCTTGCCTTTCTTATCTACTTCGTCCAGTTCTCTCAAGTAATCAATATATTCTTCCATGTTCTCCATCTGCTCTTTAGATACCACATCGATAAATGCCTTTCGGACTTTATAATTAAGTAGAGTAGCAAACACATCCTTGATATTGCCGTTCGACAAGAATACGACCAAGGCTGCGCTCTCGAAATACCTACCCATTTTCGCAGTAAAGCTCGCATCGTCTGCATTGATACTATCGACAAGTGTCATAAGTAGCGCCGATTGCTCTTTGGCATTTTTATACTGTATAAACGGGTTCGTACTTGGAGGTACTTCGTTATACGCGAGACCCTGCAATGTCTCCCAGTTGTCACAGCGGACCTCAAGAACTTTATCCTTAGAGAAGGCTGAAGCAATCTCATCACTCAGTTGGCAGCTCCCAATGAAGTCTGGGATAATTACGCATTCTCCCGCTTTAATTGCATCCCGAGCTATGTTTGCTAGGAACTTCGATTTCCCTGCTCGGTTCGGTCCGATGAGCACCAGTGAAAGCATTTGGTAATCAAAGTCGGTGCTCATGTAGACCTTTTGCTTATTCCCCTTGAAGGTATTTTCCCCCAGGCACATTACGCCGGTAAGGAGTTCGTCCGGAACCTCACTCTCTAAGGTTTCAATTTTCTCAATAAACTTGTGTTTCGCCAGAAGTTCGCGTCCTGGCAAGGCTAAAAAATTACTACATTCATCTACGCCCACCTTAAGTACTTCTGCACCCTTTACTTTAGTATCCAAGTGATTAAACCTCCCCTTATATTTTCTATGAAGTAAGCTATTGTCTTCGCCGCCTATGCAATCATAGCTTTGGGCTAGAGATTTCGCATTGTTACGTTGCCGTAACTCATCCCTACTTTCACTAAGTACAATAATTTGGGCCTTGAGCACCATGTTTTTACCCTTGATAACTGTGGCATCAGACACAACTTTATGATTAGAAATACTGGATAACGTTTGCTTCAAAATCATTGCGTTATCCTTTTCGTATTTGGCGATGTATTTACCGTCACCTCCAAGCACTTGGCCAACGTCATTTAGTAGACCCGACAAAAGAGAGAACGCCCATTTAGCCAAGTACTTAGGTCCCGCTTTGTTTTTATCCACCGGCTGCTCCATGCGTACCTTCGTTATCGTGGACCTATACTCGCTTAGCCAACTGCGCTGGGATGTAGGGATGAAATTGTAGAATATGCCAACCTTGTCACCGTCCTCCATGATGTCCACTATATTCATGTTGCTTTCCAAGAGTTTATTGCTGCGCTTATCTACCGCTAGGCTAAGGCCATCTTCCTTGGAGTAGGCCAACTGATATATAGTCGAGTCCTCACTAAAGCTCGGAAGCTCATCCACGGGTTTAATAGTTACGCTGTCCCAAGTATCGGACATTTTTTCCCTAATAATGCTCTCGTACTGCTTTGGCACTATAAAGTAAAACTCGATACGCTTCTTTTCGACATAAATGTAGTAGCTAACCTTAGGATTCAAGGCCACGGAAAACTTGGTACCCAATAACTTCTTTCCCATCGCCTTAATTAGTTTCTTGCGTTCTGTCTTTATGATTTGCCGCAATGTCTTGAATAGCGATCCGATAGTCTTGGCAATGTTGCTAGACGTGTTGTTGCGGATCGCATTGTTTGGTGTAAGTCTCAAATATACGTAGGTTGGCTTTATAATCGCCACGTACTCGCTTAGTTTAATAGGCTTCATTACCATTTACCTCCTACTTTAAATTCAAGTGTGGTGCCGGATCGACTGACGTTTTTCCACCATCAAGGCGTATTTCGAAATGTACATGGGGGCCTGTGCTGCGCCCTGTGTTACCGCTTAAGGCTATAACATCGCCCTGTTTTACTGACTGACCTACGATAAGTAATACCTGGCTGTTGTGGGCGTACATTGTCTGTGTCCCGTCCGGGTGATCAATTTCCACTACATTACCAACTATGTTACCGTTGTATCCAGCAAGGCTTATGGTTCCTGCTTTACTCGATCGAACTTTAGTACCTTCCGGTACCGCGAAATCTATACCGTAGTGAAATCCCTCGGGGGAGGAAAGGCGTGGGCCGAAGGGGCTAGATACTGGTCCAACAACCGGGGCGATATATTCACCGCGTTTAACTGTGTCACTACCCCCGTTGACGTCTATGAAAATATTAAGGAGAATGTAACTAACCAGCGCTATACCGACCCATCTAAGCCCCTGCTTGAATCCCCCTACATATAAGAGGATTAATGACGTGCAACCAATCAATGCGACAACATGTGCGTAAGCAAGGAATAATACAGGCTTAGTCATGATCATGGTTACAACGGCTAATATAACTCCACCCTTTAAAGCCGCTAAGATCATGATTTAAACAGCCCCTCTATTTGGTCCAACGCTTGGGGGAGGGCAAGCATAGCGCCAAAGCATATGAGGTATCCAATAAACTGATGTTTTGCTTTTTCATAGTCCCCGTCTAAGACAGACTGGATAGAGTTAACGGACCCTTTACCCAAAATTACATATTTACCTACACTGACAATCTTCCAATAAATACTCATGCCTTTATCGTCAAGGTTTGAAGCTAAAGCCACGGTAGGGGAGAGGAGCATTGCGGCCGCCGTAATTCCGACTTGAAAATAGAAGCTTTTGTGCTTGCGGAAATGGTTGGTTAATCTTAACATTTGCGGAATACCTCCTTTTTGGAATAAAACGGGGTACCTGTCGCATAAAGTTTATAGACGATAAACTTACATAGGCACAGTCTAGGCTCCGTTAGCGGGGGCTTTTTTCTTTGTTTAAGACGTTCTGGTAAGCCCTAACCAAGGATTGACATCGCGCAGTTGCTTGTTCGTTGCCTATTTCACGGTCTATCAGGCTGCGAATGTACCGGCTGGTGTTTCCTTTACCCCTGGTGAATGTAATTTGCTCCGTTGTTAGGGTAACGCTTGTGTTGACGAGCTGGCTCACATTATCAACTCCTTTCGTACCAGCTAAATAATATATACCTGATACATAATATTATTAACCGATGCGGTTAATTACAGTAAAATAATCCCATTCGATGTATAATAATAACCTTTGCGGTTAAACTATGGACAGAGAAAAGTCTCAGGTGCTTTCCTGAGACTCATTGGAAGGAGGATGTTCTTGGTTTTGCAGGCGTTGAGAAATTTCGATTAGCAATTTTAAAAACTGCTTTATTGCTTCGGGATCATTTTTCTCAGGTAATACCCTAATGTATTCCACCCCGATAAAACCAGCCCCTCTCTTTGTCACCTGCTATAATCTCTATGAGTGACATAAGTTGTCCTAAGACAAGAAAGGTGGTCATACTCTAATGGTAAGATGTGCCATATACTGCCGGGTATCTTCCGACGAACAGGTAGAGAAGGGGACGATTGGATCCCAGGTAGACTATGCTAAGCGCTACCTAGAATTACACGGCCCTGAAATGGGCATAACAGAACATGAATTTTACCTGGACGAGGGTATTTCTGGAACTATCGCCCTATCCGAACGCCCCGCTGGGTCTAAATTAGTACTGGACGCTAAAAATAAGAAGTTTGATATCTTATTTATTTACCGGCTAGACCGGTTAGCGCGTAACGTAAAAAACGTACTCGATACCTACGATCTGCTGGAGAAGCAAAATATCGCACTAAAAAGCATGACTGAAGCGTTTGATACAGGTACTCCGACCGGCAAATTTTTCATGACGCTTCTCGCTAGTATCGCGGCATTAGAACGCGAAACCATTCTAGAACGTACCCAGGGGGGAAAGGACCGTAACGTCAGAGAAGGGAAATGGGTATCAGGAGCCCCGCCGTTTGGGTATCGCATCGAAGATAAGAGGCTGGCTATCTACGATCCGGAAGCAGATACGGTACGCCTGATATTTCAGCTGTATGAAGACGGAATGAGTACCGTGGAAGTGGCTAAATACCTGAATGCTAAAGACGTTCTTACCCCAGCTGTGTCTAAGGGTACAAAGAATAAGAGTACGGGAAAATGGCACGCTGGGCACATCTCTATTATTTTGAGAACTACAGCCTATATGGGATCTTACAGTTATCTTAAAAGATCAAAAAGGAAAAGAGATACTATAAAGCTGGAAGTTCCAGCTATTATAGACTATCAAAAATATGCGGATATGCAGGAAAAAATAGTTAAAAACGCGGATGTAGCTAGGGGGAGTAAAAAGCATAACTATCTTTTACGGGGGCTTATTTATTGCTCTAAATGTGGTAGGGCATTAGTAGGCAGCAGCGGAGACAGCAAAAGCGGAAGGGTTTACTACCGTTGTACTGGTACCGTAGAATACGGACAGGGAAAAAAATGTGATACCAAACAGTTAAGAGCTGCCGATGTTGAAAACGCAGTATGGGAGGATATCTACGAGCTTTTATCGCACCCTGAAGAATTGATAGAAGAAATGGAAAAGGAACTGGGGAAAAACAAAGAGTCTAGTGAGCCTCTACAAATTGAATTAGCCGAGGTAGAAAATTTTATCATTGATAAGCAGGCGGCTAGGGGTAAGGTCATAGGCCTAATGACTCGGGGAAAATTAACAGAGCAAGAAGCTGAGGAAGCCTTAGAAGAATTGGCTAACGAATTAGGGTCTTTGAATTCACGGAAGGAATTTCTATTTGACAAGATAAATAACGCGCAAAATTTTGAAGGCAACGTACTAAACGTACGTCTAGTGATCGATGCAGTACGTGATCATTTAGACGAGTTAACCGAAGAAGAAAAGTCTGCTCTTGTCCGGGCCATGGTGCGCCGAGTAGAGGTAAAAACTGTATTAAATGAGGCTGGAAAATGGGACTCGATAGTTACGGCTCAGTATTATTTTTTTCATGGTATGGAGTTAAGCATCTCAAGAAATGCGCAGAACCATACCACACTTTATAACATAGAGAGTACATGGATATTCCATGCATTCTCTAGAAAAAACGGAGAAAGAGTTAGATGGCGCTAGTGATCAGGTTAAGCATAGCGGCAGCCGATTTTCTCGCTGAAGAGTTAGCCTTAATCTCAAAATCAGTGCCTTGGGCATCTAGACCTATGAAATAGTGTCCTGGGGGTAAGTCGTGTTTGATATGGTGCATTTCGTGGGCTAGAACTTCGGATTGAGCTTCTGGAGATAAGGTGTCTGCAATAAATATGTGATACGTACCCTTTTTCGACAAGTAGACAAAGCCCTTCACGCCTTCGCCCATGTAGACTTGATGACAAACTATGTTTTCACTCAAGTCGATTCTACTAACGGTTTGTTCCATATTGTCACCTTCTATCTTAATTTGTCGGACACCCTTTAGATAGAAACACCCGCCGAAATTAATCGGCGGGTTTATTCATTGGACTCTTCATCCTCAACAATTTTTATATACTTAATAATACGTTTAATCGTTTCTTTTTTTAGGGGCTTCACTTGCTTGAATAAAATTTGTAATTCTTCTCTAGTGGTCAGGTCGTTAAAAAACTCCAATAACTCTGTATCATCGGCTAACGCTTCTTGTATTTTTTGAGTTGGGGTTATGCCTAGTAATATATAGTCAGTAGATACTTCAAATACAGAAGCTAGTTTTGCGACATCTTGAGCATCTATTATCTTTGTGTAACTGCGCTCCCAGTTAGAGATCATTTGATTAGTTATACCTATTTTTTCGGCTAATTCGGACTGTAGCCAACCCCGATTAGTACGTAATTCACGTATTCTTTCGCCTACGTCTTTAGCCAATGAATTCACCTTTTCCCCTTATATTTTAAAGTATATTTTAGCATTAAAACTGTAGCACTTATATAGTATTAACGAAAGTAGATAATATATGCACGTTTATGTAAATTTATTCTTGACATTATCGGTTACGGTTAATATAATACGAAATAAGCAAGTAACGAATGCGGTTAATAAAGGGAGTGGTAAAAAGTGATTAACGCTAGGGTAAGGCGTGTACGAAAAGCAAAAGGAGTTATGACGAATTTTATGGCTGAACAACTGGGCCTTACACGGCAGCAGTATAACAACATCGAAAGAGGCATAGCTGGAATAGACGCGGACCGTCTTGAAGTTATCGCAGGATTATTGCATGAAGAACCAGGTATTTTTTTTAAAGATTCATTAACGAATGCGGTTATTGAAAGGGTAAAAGGTGGGAGAATACGTGGCAACCATCGTAGAGCGGACATATCCACGGCAGCCGGACCCGGAGGCGGTAAATAAATTAGCGCAAGTAATTCTTAAGATCGGACTACGGATTCTAAATGACGCCGCTAAAAAGAGTTTAGATAGTGAAAACGTTGGCCACGTTGAGAGGAGGTGAAAACGTGAAATTAATCGATCAAGTTTCCACGCAACACGGAATACCAAAGGAAACCCTCGTAAACGACTACTGCGTAATGGGATACACCAAAACGCCTCAAACCCATTGCGAGGAAAGGGAAAGTAATTGTAAGCAGTGCTGGGATCAAGAGGTGAGGCCCGAGGAAATACCCATAAGGCAATACTTTGATTCTCGCGGCCATGTCTACTTCGTACGTGCCGGTTTAGGTGAAAACTGTTTTAAAACCTTCTGCCGCAAGCCTGACAAGGCTCCGGGGTATGGGGAACACGGGTGCAGGAATCTACCATGGAGAACAACTCCAGAAGAAGCCCAAAAGGATCTCGACGCCTTAGCTCTCCGGAAGAAGTGGAAGGAGATTACTTAACGATGGACCACACTCAAGCCGTATTCCTGGGCCACTTTATTCCTATGCTGATTTACTTTTGGGGGTGGTGCTGGTACCAATCGGAGAAACGCAAAAAGGCCTGTCGATGCGTCAACATCAACAGGCCGTAAGGGAAATCATTCAATGTCAGTATACCAAATTAGAGGGGGAAAAGAAATGATTCGAGGTTTCAAAGGTTTTGACAAGGACATGGCGTGCAGAGGGTTCCAATTCGCTGCAGGTGGCGAATATGAAGAGGCCGATGCCGAAGCTTGCCGAAAAGGGTTCCATTTTTGCGAAGAGCCACTTGATGTTTTTAACTACTACCCTCCTTGCGATAGTCGGTACGCAACGGTAGAAGGTGACGGTAAAACAGATAAAGACGGTGACGACAGCAAAGTTGCTTGTACTAAATTAAAAGTCGGCGTGGAGATCGGTCTGAAAGGGATTATCGAATTTGGTCTAAAGTTTATCCTGGACCGCGTGGACTGGAAAGACGCTAAGGAATCCAACACAGGCTACCAGAGCGCTGCCACGAACACAGGCTACCGGAGCGCTGCCACGAACACAGGCGACCAGAGCGCTGCCACGAACACAGGCTACCGGAGCGCTGCCACGAACACAGGCTACCGGAGCGCTGCCACGAACACAGGCGGCCAGAGCGCTGCCACGAACACAGGCGACCAGAGCGCTGCCACGAACACAGGCTACCAGAGCGCTGCCACGAACACAGGCTACCGGAGCGCTGCCACGAA
>Ga0209728_1000321_pt1 | contig 42941 bp, 47 predicted proteins | sample RifGroD1_FD_183997 | JGI IMG/M metagenome (GOLD analysis project Ga0209728, IMG submission 183997) | Groundwater microbial communities from Rifle, Colorado, USA - Groundwater D1 (SPAdes) (version 2) | ecosystem: Environmental > Aquatic > Deep subsurface > Groundwater | place: Rifle, Colorado... | reverse complement strand
TCCGAAAATTCACCATCTATTTCAAATTTAATTTTCTCTTCTAGCAATTCAGGTGTAAAATGATTTGATTCTGACAAACCATCTTGTAAATCATTAATTTGTGATTGAACTCCTGTTACCAATGCAGTTGCGGAGTCCACTTCTATTTGTTTTGCATCAATTAATAATTGTAAGGCAATTTTTTGAGATTTATAGTTTATTGGAGAAACAATACTAATTCCACTGTCTTGATTTGTTTTAATATTATCGTCAATAATAAACATATCATCAGTTAATAATTTCATCTCATTATTTTTAGCAGTTAATGCGATTTGGAATGCGGTTAATTGTGCTAATAATTCAGTATATGATACTGCTTCTAGTAACATTGCTTGTTTATAATCTAGAATAGCATGACAAAGTTCATCACTCATGTAGTCAGAATGAGAAATTATATTTCTGTCTTCATCTCTAATAAATGGATATAAGAAATAGGAGTAGTCCTCTAAAAATGATGTTCCGATTGGGTTGACACCTTGTATTGATATAGAATTTGCACCATAAATATATAATCTTGTACAAAAATCCTCATCATCTTCAGTTTGAGTTATTGTACGAAGATAATTTTTATCACTTATTTTTAATCCATCGTTGATTCCAAATTCATCAGTTTCATAAAAATTAATTACTTTATTTTGTGTGTCAAATTTAGCAATAACTTTATATTTATCTGCAATTTCTCTTCTTATGATTTCAAGTTTTGTTCCTGTTAAACCTTCGAATGAACGATATATAGAAGAAACTAAAGAGGATGGTACATTGCCCAATGTCCACTGAGTGCCTTTTAAAATTCCATTAGTGACGCTAGTTGTGGTTACTTCGTCAATTGTTGTATCTCTTGAAAATCCATTTAGAGCCTCAGATAATAAAACTGCATCTAAATTTAGACCTTTTATTTTTTTGTCATTTAACTCATTTTCTAATGATACACAATTGACTTCTAGATAATCAGAAGATTCATTTGCGGAAGGGATTGGACTAATAATTATAAAGTATTGTATATAATCCCCTAAAATAAGTTTGATTAAATATCTATTACGTAATAATGAAATATGATTATTTTGTTGTAATTGATGATTAATGTTAAGTTTATAAGGCAATGTGAATGAAAGTACATCTAAATCCGATGCATTTACATCTAAGTTAATTTCAAATGCTTCTGGTAGATTACATAGTTGTGTTATTTTGTCTGGTTTATATAGAGATAGTTTAGGAGATGGTGGTTTGAGTGATAAGTCTATATCTTGATACATTTATGATTTTTCTCCTTTCGGAAGTGTGTATTTTACAGTAATTTGAATTGGTATTTGAATTGAATTTTAATATTACCGACAATTTTTAATCTATTAATACCTCTAATTGTGGAAAGAAAATCTCCAGACATTTTATCATAACGATAAGTTAATGGGATGGAAGTTTTAATATCTTCATTTTCACAATCAATTTCTAGAATTTCATTTACTTGAAGTCCTGAAAATGAAATTGTATTTCCTCCATCAGAAAGATTAGTAATAGAAAAACTAGTGCCAGAAATTACTTGAACTGTGATAAATGGCTTGCAAGGAATATCTCCATTATTTACAAATTTTAGAGTAGTAGATGTAGGGTTTATAGATAAGTCATAGAGGGGTGATAAAAATACAGAACTATATTTATAGGAATCGACATTTCTAAAAGATAAATTTAAATAGCCTTGCTTTAGAGAATTATGTACAATATCAACTGTACTATTTGCAATTGTATAATATTTAATGTCAGGATTGTCACTGAAAGACATTTCTTTATAGAAATCTTGGCAGAGCCATCTTGCAGTTTTTCTGAGTTTTTCATCGTCCCATTTTTCTAAAAATGCAAATTGAAGAGGTAAGACGATTGGTTTTCTAGATATTCCTTGAAAGAATGGACGATTATTGTAGCGAGTATACACTTCTCTTATTTCTGATTCTGCAAAGAATGTTTCAGATTTAAGTCCACTATCATCTACAGAACAATTAATTATACCCATATCTTGACTGGAAATTCCATCATACATAAAATAAAGAGACTCAGCTATTGTCATTACTTTTTACCTCCAATTATAATATCCAATCATCCAATACTATTGAAGTAAAATTTTGTTTAGTATTGATTAATTTATCTAAAGATTCTTTTAACTGTTCTAAAGATGGTATTTTACGTCCACTTTTAATTCTTAATATTTTCCACCCTTGTGATTTAAGAAATTCGTCTCTTTTCCTGTCATTATTTTTATCGTGCCAATATTGTCCATCATATTCTATATTTATTTTTATATCATTTATAGTAATCAATGCTATATCTAAAACACATCTAGATACGGCATAATTTAATTTTACATCATAATTATTTTCTAGGAGTATATTATATACAGTTAGTTGTTGTTGAGATGTTTTTACCGTTCCATTTAAAGAAAATGTCTTTGCTCTTTTTTCAATTACTCCGGGTATAGATCCAATAAAATCAACTCCATATCTTTTCTGAAGAGTAAGTCTAGTATTCTCTCTTATTATTGGATTTTGAGTGGGTGATTTGAATCCATATCGTTTTAAATTTGTTGTATTTATTTTATCTCTAATTATTGGATTAGATAATCCATATTTACTACCATATCTAAGCAAATTTGTTGTCTCAATTTTATCTTTTATTGCCTTACAATTAGAAGGAATTTCATATCCATACCTATCAATATTTGTCGCCTTAATTTTTTCATTAACTCCAGGTATTTGGCGAACACTTGTTACTCCATACGTTTCAATTAAACTTTCTATAACTTTTGAATGTTTGCAATTAATACAACAGTCTTTTTTAATTATAGACTTTTTAAGTTTTCTGTTGTAATTTTCATAAGTTCTAGGAAAGGTTTTACCACAATAGTCACATTGAAACTCTATCACAATACCACTTCCTAAAGATAAATCCTCTATTTTAATTAATATTTTATCTCCCATTTTAGTAAACAAATATCCAAAGTTAACCAAATTATTTTTGTTGTTTGGTCGCCATTTAGTAACAATTTCTTTAGTAATTAACATTTTTCAACCTCCTCAAATTAATTGATCATTATCCTCAAAAATTGCATAGCAAAAAGAGCAGAATGCTTGAGGAACATTTTTCATTGGCTCATGACTTCCAATATATCTGCTCTTAAAATTTTCATATTAAATTTAGACATAATTTAAAGTAGAGAGATTTGCTTGACTTCTCTCTACTTTTATTATTTATTTTTTAATCATTTTTACTAAATCAGCATAAACTAATTTTACAATTTCCTTCGCTTGATTTTTACTAGTTCCAGAAGGAATCGTAAGATTAAACACTGGATTTAAATTATTTACAGTTGAAGTTGTGATATTATTTGCCAGTTGTGGCATTTGGAATGATGGAATATTTAATGTTGGAAGAGATATACTTTTTAGTATATTCGGCACATCAATTTTTGATAGAATGTCTGCTATTTTGAAGAATTTTGATGTTTCTGTTGCATTTAGAATTAATTCATTTTGATGGACAATCATTGATTTTCCACCAGAACCCCATGATGGAGTTAATGCACCAGAATAAGCAGAACCCATAGAATCACTTGTACTCATGGACATATTTATTCCATCTAAATTACCTGCCGAATTTTTAATATCATCTATGATATTTTTAATTTCTTCAAATGATCCTTTGATTAAATCTGCTTTACCTGTGATATCTTTGGTGAATTCTTCATAAAAAGCAGCAAGAGACAATTTAATTGCATCAATATTACCATTAATGATTAATAAACGTTGTTCTGCCCAATACCTTTCATTATTCATGAGTTCATTGAATGTTGTTTCTGTAGCAACTTTTTCTGCATCTAATTCAGATTTCTTTAAATCATATTTGGTATTTTCTGCCTTTTTCTTTGCATCAATATCTTTTTTATAATCTGCAAGTTGATCTTGAAGATTTTGTTTACGAAGAGTATTTGTATGATCAGTTTGCATGTCATCAATAGATGAGTTTTTCTCTGCGAGTTGCTTTTGAAGATCAGCAAGTTTAGATTTTCCTGAAATAGAAGTGTCTTTGGATAAGATATTAATTTGATTTTGGATACCTTGTGCTTCAGATTGAGATTTTTTAAGATTTTTGTTATAATCTTCAGCAGATGAGAGTTTATCAATTGCATCGATTTGTTTGTTGATAGAATCTTCATATGCAGTTGCTTCTTCATCTAGGATGTCTAATTTTTTCTGATGAGAAGTTTCAAGTGCTGTTTGTTCTGTTTCTATTGATGCTAGGGTTAATTCTTCTTGCTTTTTTAATGAATCTTTTAGAGTTTGGATTGTTTGATCTGCTATTTCGCCTTTGATATCTAGGAGAGATTGTTGGAGGGATTTTTGGGAATCAGCTAATTCTAATACAGACGTGGAATTATCTTTCCATGCTTTTTGAAGTTTTGACAATTTATCAAACGTTGCAGAAAGTTGTTTTTGAGTTTCTACAGATGAAGCATTCCATAGATTTTGATAATATAATGTGACTTCACCTTGAGCGTCAACAAATTGAGATGTGTTTTGAAATCCAGATTGAGTAGATACTTTTACGAATTCTGCTTCTATTTTTGACTTTGCTTCTCCCAATTGTGTAATTTGAAGTTTTTGATTCTTTATTAAATCATTTGTGAGAGACAATTGTAAATTATAGTCATTAGCAGATTTAGCAGTAGCAATTTGTTTTTCTAGAAGCTTACCTTGTTCTGCTGTCATTTCTGCTTGAGTATTAAATGAGCGAATAAGTGATTCTTCTATTGAAACTTGTTCTGCTATTGATGATGTTGGAGATGCTTTTTCTTTAGGAGAAGAACCTGTATTTGGAGGATCAAAACTACTACCGCTACCGTTAGAAGCACTTTTTTTTAAATCATCCATACTCATACCAGATAATGTATTCCAAGCACCAAGAGTTTGTTTTGCTGTCTGTAATTGACCCCATGCACCACTTAAATCTATTTTTAGTTTAGGAGTAATAGTATCATTAAAAATAGTTCCATTTTTGAACTCCATAAAAGTCTGAGCAGAGCCTTGTTCTAATAATTTTTGATACTGAACGTTTGCATTGGCAGATCCCATTGCTTCATTTTTACCTTGAAGAGCATCTATTTCTGCTTGAATTGCATGTATTCTAGCTTCTGTATCTGCAATTATTTGTTTTGTTGCTAATGCACTTGATTCTGCTTTTGTTTTCATAGCATTAAATGAAACTATTGCCAATGCTTCTTCAGCAGTCTGATTTAGTTTTAAAGCTTCGATATCGATACCAACAGCAGTTGTTTTGTCGTTCAGCACTTTTGTATATTCAGGATATTTGTCAATCATCTTTTGATTTAAATTTGCTTCTTCTTTTGTTAGTTCATTTCCTTGTGCTATTTTATCATGAACTTTTTGATAACTATCAATCAATTGTTTGTTAGACTCGTTTTCACGAATCTTTAGTGCTATTTTTTTATTCCCTGCTTGAACAGATTCATAATCAAGTGTTGTGGATATTTTTTGTTGTTCATTAAATTTAGCTTGTGCATCAGTATATGGTTTAAGAGATGCTGTTAATGTTTCTATTTCTTTGGTTTTTGCTTCCACATTGGAAGATATTTTCATAGCAGGTTCTATTTTTTTAGCATTTTCCAATCCTGCTATTTCGTCTTTTAATTTTTGTATTTTTTTAATAGTCTCATCATAATCTGTGCTTTTTTTTAAATTTTCTAAAGATGTAGCCATATCATCTATTTTTTTTGGATCTAAAGTGTTTTGAAAATCTTCAAGAGATTTGGTGAAATCAGTTTGTGCCTTTCCCGTTGCTTCTAATTGTTCTTTAACTTTTTGTTGATGATTAGCATAAGAAACAAATGCATACGTTAATGCTCCTACAGCAGCAATAGCTAAAAAAATTGGATTTGCAATCAATCCTAACACAGCAGTTGACAATGCTTTAATACCCATTGATAAACCTAATGAAGCTGTTTCTGCTAAACCAAAACTTATAACCCATTGCGAAACGCCTGATATTACACCAGCAATTGCTTGGCTTTTAAATATTGCTAATGCCGCAACTGTTATATATATTGCAGTAGTTAATCCCCCGAAAGTTGAAGTTACACTATCAATAACATTAACAAATTTAGTCATTCCTTCAATTGTATCATTAATGAAATCTGATGATAATAAATTCAGCCAAATTTTCTGAACCGCATTTGTCAAATCATTTAATTTTGCTTCTGTTGATTTTGCAAACTCTCCGTAACGAGTCATACTTGATCCGCTTGAATCTAGTTGGGCAGATTGCAATTTTAATGCTGTATCCATATTGTTCATAAGGATTAGGAAATTCTCTCTTTGTCTCGTACCCGCCAACGCCTTGGCTGTAGCTGATTGTTCGACTTCCGAAAGAGTATTCCATTTTTTGGAAAGCGAATCTATAACTATCGAAAAATCCTTAAACTCTCCAGATGTTTCCCTTATAGAAATGTCTGCATATTTTTTGAAGTCTCTCTCTACGTTTGAAATGTCTTCATTATTAGCATCGAAGTTTTTACCGCCTTTTACATCTTGAACATATTCTTCCATATTTTCATATGGTACAGACTATATCTTCATCCTCTAATAAAAGTAGGATGTCTCGCGCTTCCAAAGTGGCATTTCATCCACAATGTACTCCCTTTCAGGATAGTCGTTACACCTTCAAGAATATTTCTATTCAAGCTTGGCACGATATTACCCTCGACTTTACGTTAGGGTTTCATCGTTAGCATCTTTTAAAAAGACACACCCTGTATTTACAGGTTCACGAGATTTCTATATGACATTACTGTCATACGAGGCAACAAAATTACCTAGAGAATATGGTTTTGCTATCTGTTACTTTTATGACCTATATGTTAAAACATATAGGCGAGAAAGGTTCTTCTTTAAAGTGTCTTTACACTTGACCCTTCTTCTCCCCTTTAATGTATGGTATATAGAGGAGTGCAGACTATCGCATCCCCATAATAAAATGGGGTTCTCTCGTTTAGTCGTTCAGGCTTGTTTTAATAATTCGTAAAAAGATGATTGTGGCAAATCATTCTTTTTAATTTCTTTATAGTTATTTATGTATTCATATAATTGCTCTATTGTATTATTATGGGTTCTATATACATTATGAAAACTATACTTTTTATTTGGATTATGACATTCATTACAAAGAGTAATACCATTACCTAATTCAAATCTTAAATCCTCATTATCAATAAAATTCTTAAAATGATGAGCTTCTAAATTACCACCTTTGCTATCTCCGCAACACTGACAAGTATAATTATCACGATTAAAAACATTATTTCTCCATTGCTTATATTCGAGTGAATTTCTTATCAAATCAGATTCCGCCTTAACACCACCCTTCCAATTTGGATGATTTTCTTTAGAGTGATTTTTGCGATACTCTTTAGATTTTGTATGATTTGTTTCACTACAATTAATTATATTAGTCTGTTCCTTTTTTAATTTTATATCTTCTCGTTGTGACGCATTTTCTACCCCGTAATTTAACATATTTGATTCATTAGATTTTAAAGGTTGACATTTAGAACAGCAGTCTTTAGAAATTATTTTTCTAGCTTTTAAATATGATTTATATGTCTTTATTGAAATATTTTTATTACAATAGTCACACAATACTTCCACATTAACTTCGCTACCTTTTGCAAATCTTCAATTTTTACAAGTATAGTAGTACCATGCTTTACTCTAATATTTCCATACTTATCTTTTCTTTTTGGTATTTTATAATTAAGTTCCTCGTAATATTTTGCGCTTTTTCCTCCCACGCTAACCTCCACTTCTTTTGTTAATAGCAATATTTCATCCTTTCTATTATAGCACTACCACATACTATAATTATTTATTGACTATAAATTATTAAAACATTGCCCCCTGTCGTCCCACCACGGGACTTCCAAGTCAATTAGAGAGAATTTTCTTAGTAGTTTATGTATTATGCTACTAAGCCTCCAACATTAAAGGATTCACCAATACTTGACGCACTCTTTCTACTGACGCTACTTACGGTGGCTATATATGAAACCAATTCTGAAAAACTGCTCCCAGCCATCTGTGCCGATACTGAAGTTCTTTCCAACGCAGTTCCTAATTCTTTTGTCGAAGTAGCACTCATATTGTCTACTGTTGTCAATTTATCGACTACATCTATAGCTTCATCTGCATTCATTTTAAAACCATTGGTGATTGCTATTAATTGGTCTGCTGATGATTTAGAGTCTTGACCAGCAATAGCTCCCATTACGGTAGACGCTTGAATTAACTTAATTGTCTCTTCTTGGTTGTGGCCTGCCCTCAGAAACTCTTCCGCAGATGCCATTACTTCAGCTGTTGTAGAATGAAGTTGAGTAGCTAAATCTGCGTAGGCTTTGGTCATTTCTGGAATAGAATCCCTTGTTCTACCTGTGATCATTTGGATATTCGTCATAGATTTGTCGAGATCATTAATAAAGGAAAATCCTTCCTTTATTTGTCTTAAACTTCCAAATATAATTCCGCCGACTAACCCCCAAGTTAACATTTTACCAGCATTTTTTATTAAATCCGTTGCAAAATTATTAGATGCGGCACGAGTTTCGTTTAATCCAGTTCTAACAGTACTTAATGCTGTATTTATTGATGCAGTTTGAACTCTAAAAGCTTCAGCATCTACAACACTATTTAAACCACTAGAAGATGCTTGAATTGCACCAATTGAAGACTGTACAGCAGGGGTTCTTGCCGAACTTCCATATTGTGCTTGCATATTACGAATAGAGAGATTTAACCTTTCTTGATATAGAGCTACTTGTCTTTGCAATTCTGCTGTTTGCTCTCTCTCTACTATTAGTTCTCTTTGTTGATTGGCTGTCTGCCGACTTTCTATTTCCGCATTCCTTATATCTAATGCTTCGCGTTCTCTTCCTGCTTGCAAAAACATTTGCTCATATCTATATCCATTTGCTTGTGATGAATTCATCCTAGTTTGTTGTTGAGCAATGGTTTCATTAGATCCTAAAATTGCTTGTTCAATACGTCTTTGAGCGTTGGTCGTAGTTGCAACTCGTTGATTTTCTTCAGCAATAGTCATCCTTCTTGCCGTGTCACTTGCTTCTTGATGCGCTCTAAGTCTTGCTTGTTCATCCCTTTGTGCTTGAATATAAGCAGAATCAGAAGCGTTATTAATTGCCGTGTTTTGCGCCAAATCACTTCTAGTATTTTGAGTAGAAACCCTAGTCTGAGAAGATTCATTCATTCTTCCCATTTGATTAGCTAATCTTAATTCTTCCGCCTCTACTCTTTGGAATGCTTTTAACCAAACTTGTTCATAATTATTCGCATTGACAGAATTTATTCTTTTTTGCTGATCAGATATAGACTCATTACTACCTAAAATTTGTCTTTCAATTCTTTTTTGAGATTCTGTAGTTATTGCTATTCTCTGATTTTCTTCTGTGACAATTATTCTTCTTGCTTCATCACTCGCTTGTTGTTTGGCTTTAATCCTTGCTTGTTCTGCTTTTTTAGATTGGGCGTAATTATCATCCATAGCGTTGTTTATAGCTGAATTCTGTGCTAAATTATTTGCCTTATTCTGAGTTGCAACTCTTAATTGCGACTTTTCGTTTGCAATACCAATAGCATTCGCCAGTTTTGTAGCTTCATTCCTAGCCATTTTTAAATTATCTGTATATATTACTGTCTTATCTGCTAAAGAAGTTGTAATGCTTCCAGTTTCACTTATTACGGTTTTAAATGATTGGACTTCTTTAACGCCTTGTCCTAAATTATTGGTAAACTCTTTAGTTTTTGAACTAATTTTTTCTATATCATTTCCAGAAATATCTCTAAATACTTTAAATTTCTCAGTAAGTTTATCAACGCCACTAGAATCTACATTGACTTTTATTGGTTTATTAATTTCACTACCAATAGATTGTATTTTTGATGCGAGTGCATTCAGCTCGGTGCTATTTGTTTCAATCTTAATTTCAAATGGTTTTTCTTTGAGTTTAGTCCTTATGCTTTCTATATCTGACAGTATTTTTTTTTGTGAACTCTCAGTTAATATCGCTTGTATATTAATTTGGATCATATCTGACATTAATTTAATCAACTCCTCTACATAGAAAAATAGAGGGTGATTTACCCTCTAGTCTATATCGAACTTATACCTTCATTAAGTAATCCTTTAATAATAATTTCTTTTGCCATACCATTTTCCAAATCTTCTTTAGTTTTTCGAATAAATTGCCGAGGATTTAAATAATCTGATGAACTCTTATAATCATATTCTCCATACCCAGCACCATCTCCGTACTCTATTAGTCCAGCAATTTTAAATGCGTCTTTACTATTGGGGTTATAACTTTGATTGCTATTTGTTATATTATCAACGCTTAAAACAATCATATTCCCACCTGCAAAAACCTCATGTTGCATGTTATTAATATCCGACAACCCATCGTTTTCCATTCTTCTCTGATATATTTTAGGATTATATGTGCTATAAACAATTTCTTGCACATTCTGAGATTCTAACTGTTTAACTTCCAAAGCAACTGTAGTAGACATAGTTTTTTTTATTTTTAATAAAAGAAAATTTTCTAAATCTTTTAAGTTGTCGAATTTAGGAGACACTTAACTCTACCTCCTTATATATTCTTCTTTCTTGGAGTAGTTTTTGATTTATTAAAATTGGCAAGAATATTTGGTAATTCACTTACCAAACTTCCGAGTTCTCCTTGAGCTGGAAGTTTTAAAGCTATTTTATTTAACACCTGACTCAAGATAAAAGCAACACTATTGTTAATCTCAATTTCTTGTCTAATTTCATTTTCTAATAGAGATATAAAATCATTACAGTCACAATTTTTAATAATATAATCATATATTTTATTTTGTTTACAAAAATCATAAAATTCAATTGCCAACACTGAGTCAATATTATTTTCTAAATCATACAAACCTTCAAATTCAATATCTGTATAATTAGCCATAATATAAAGAGACTCAAAAAGAGTCTTTAGCGTGTAATCTATTTTTGTAAATCCATTTTCATCTTTATTTAAAGAAATTGCTACTATGTTATCAACCATGTTTTTTTGAGAAGCAATAGGGGCATATTCGAAATTAATTAAATCAGACATATTTATACCAGATAGAATTTGTTCTTTTAATTCATTAAATTTCATATTTTCAATCTCCTTTTTTATAGACATATTTTACGGAATATGGTAATATTAATAATATGGGAAGGAGGATGTTTACTATGGAAAAAATAATATTTATTTCCGTTTTTATTTTTATTATTGGTCTGATTACTATAATAACAGCATTAAAAAATGCAAAACAAGGTAAATTAACACCTATAAAATTTAGACATATACAAGGGATGCCAAACTTAATGGAAGGAGAAATAGTAAAAATATCGAGCGATGAAAAATCTATAAAAATAGATAATAAATATTCAATCCCAAAAGATAGGATAAAATTTAAAACTACCACTAATTCTAAAATGTTAACTGAGAAACAAAAAAGCGTAATCAAGAGATCCTTAGTAGGAATTGCCGTGGCAGGGCCATTAGGCGGTATAATTGGTGGTATCAGTGGAATAGGAACAAAACAAACCACTGAATTAGTGCATTTTCTAACAATAAAGTTTATAGATATTCTTGATGTCGAGCATACTGCCTTATTTGCATTAGAGGATGTTTCACACTTGATGTATTTAAATAGATTTGCCAATAGTTAAAGGAGAAATGGGTAAGTAACCCATTTCTTTTCTATTTAATCAATTATTCTACTAAACATTTAACACAATTCCGTGTTCTTTAAATTTATTTATTAATCCCTCCAATCCATGTTTCATATCCTCTGGGTAGAGTTCTAATAATATTAAATTATTGTCCTTACATATTGTTTGTTTTACTACCATTCTTTTCTTATACGATTCCCTTCTTTCCATACCAAAAAATTCTACTATTATTCCATCTCCATTTGACAAAAACCAATCACACCTTTTATATCCACATCTAATATCATCTGTAAAAATTGAATAGTACGCTTCCTTTTCATATAATAAATCATTATTAATAAAAAGATTAGTAATAATTAGTTCTGGTTGAGATAAGCATAAGTCATTATTTTTTGATCTATATGTCCTTGGGGAAAACATATTTCATTCATAATTAGGTTCTAAACCTGCCTTTTGGCAAGCATCAATATAATTATTAAAACAACGCCTATATGTATTGGAATGCACCATATCTTTATTTTCATTTACCTCATTTGAAATGGGAGTCCTTCCTAAAACTTGAGCAAACTCTTTTAAGTCGTTTATTAATTTCTCCTCATTATATGTAATATATAAATGTTCGTCTAAATCTTTCTTCAATCCTAATTTTAATCCTTGTGCCATAATTGCATTAGGTGTTCTATGAAAAGTATCACTTAACTCCTTATTTGTTTTTATAGAGTATTCTTTAGTTAATTTTAAAGAATCTTCATCAGACCATTTCTCTCTTGGAACCAATCCTAATTTATATGCTTTACAGTTAATTCCACTTTCAGTCCTATAAGGAAGCATTTTTAACAATTCTTTTGTTGTTATTATACTGTAATATTTATTCATAATATCTAATTCTGCCTGAGAATAATCATCCCCAACAGTTCTAGTTAATCCATATTTTTGAGCTTTATGAGTTATTGTATCTTTAGGAAATGGTTCTAATAATTCTAAGAGTGTATCCCATTCTGATAATGGATAGTGTAATTTTAATATTTTAGTGTGAATAGCAGTCCATTTGTTTCTTTTGGTATTAATGTTATTTTTCTTTAATATGTAATAAACGTAAGAACCATCATTTAAATTATATTTATCAGCAAGTTCATTGGAGACACCCCATTCAAATAATCATTAATTACCCCAGTATAGTCTTTTTGTTGTTTTGCCAACTTACAATCACTCCTTCTAATTATTTATTAAATAATCACCCACTCCACCAAGACATTATAAAAAGGCAACAAAAAAGAAGAGGGGAGTGTACCTCTTCTACTGTTCGCGACTACAGATGTTGCCTAAAACTATCAAATCCAAAAAAGAATCCATATCTCTACAAATTCTTAACAATCTCACTAAAATCAAAACCCTACAACCATTGCTACAGGCCACTTTAATACCAATCCCTCTTTATCCCTACTCTCACAATGGTTTCAGATTGGTGACATTCATGTCCCATATGTAATATTAAAACCCTTTATATACCACTTTTTATATCTCATCAAGTGACACCTATGTCACCTATTATTCGGCAGAACCCTTGATTTTAGTGCGTTTCGTAGTTGTATCTCTTCTATTAACTCTACACTTGTCGTATCCTATTGTGTCAAATAATTTTGGCACAAGTATGTTAATGTTTTGACCACAATACATTAAATAAGGATTTACTAAATAAAATGTTTCTTTACCTAATTCATAACTTACAATTGCTAATTTACTTCCTAAACTTTTCATATTTCTATTTACTGTTCTTCTATCAATTCCCAATAAATCTGCTAATCCAATTTGATTTAATGGATTGTCTTCTAAATCAACAATTAAATTCATTTCCCATTTTAAATAAGGAGATAAAGAATATAAAAATGCTAACTCACTTTTTGTTATTTCATATTCTTTTGTTGCATGTGCAATTTCAAAATTAAATATTTTAGTAAAATGATCTTTTGGTTTCCAATGTGTTTTCTTAACATCTTTTACAAATAAAGAAGCAGAGAGTATTGTCCTCATCTTTTCCTAAATATTGTTTTATAAATTCTCCAATTTCTTTTTGTGCTTTTACATCCTTAAAAGTGTCAACGTCACTAGCAAAAATATCCGCTAGTATCCGCATAGTCTTATCTTCCATGAGACTCACCTCTTTCATCATCACAGACAAATATAATTATTTAATGTTTTTATATTTGTCTAATTCCTTCCTCAATAAGGAAGTTGCTTTAGTTAATCTGTTTAAATTTACAGTTGCATTAAAATTTAAAAAATCATGTAGCAATTTCTGAAATAATTCAGGTTTATTGTTATCAATTTTAAAATAAACACTTTCACCTTTTTTCTCAGAACCTACAAGTTTAAATTTGTAACTAATAAATAGAGCAGTTAGGTAAAAATCTTTTGTTTCAAAAATCATATTAATCACCTTTCATCATCAAAAATTTTAAAATATAAATCCAGAATTTCCGCAGAAATTATGAAAACCTCTACAACCCTACTCCCAAGCCACTTTTAAAATATTAATTATCCAATAAAAGTGTACTTTCATTTGGGGGTGTTGTTTTAAATAGAAAAGGAGAGGATTATTTAATATCCTCTAATCCTTTTTTCTCAACCATTTTCATTCCATCTGCATTAAAATACTTACCCAATTCATCATCAACTTCTGTGTCATCATATAAATCTACCATACTCACATTTTCCCATCCAACTATATCTTTAATTACCGAGGCAGGAATATTACATTTGCACATAGAAGTTGTAAAGAAATGTCTACAACTATGCCAATAAAAATCTATACCCAATATCTTAGAAAATGATTCTGCATAACCATCAATAGCAGTAACTTGTAATGGTTTCCATACTCCTAACCTTTTATTTGTAAATAATTCTTCACACGTAATTCCTAACTCTTCACGTTGTTTCATCCATAAATCAAAATATGGTTTAAATTTTGCTACTATAATATATTTGTTTATAAACTTGCCTAATCCCTTGCCTTTTGTCTTAATCTTCTCAGGAGTTTTGTAAAGAGAATCATATATTATATTTTGTTCTGTAAAATATGAAACTTTAAATCTAAGTAATTCTGATTTTCTTGCTCCTGAAGCTACTGCCAAAGATAAAATACAAGCTTTTTGATATAGTTTATTTTCTACAAGATAATCAAGCAGTTTTTCTATTTGATTTTCTTCTAATACAGTTTTCTCTCTTGCTTCTTGTTTTGGAGGCGAAGGTATTTTATTAATTATTGGTTTGTAGTTTACATACAAATCATCCATCATTGATTCAATAAAATTAGATAAACTACTCAGCACTGCTTTTCTGCGTCTAATTCTACTTGAACTTAATTCAAGGTCTGATATCAAATGTGATTGGTATTTCATGACATCTCGTTTAGTAAAATCAACAAAGAATTTATTATCATTATTGAGTAAATTCCAAACAAAAAATAAATCTAAATCACTGGCGTAGGCATAAATTGTAGTTACAGCCTTGCCAGTAGCCTTTAAATATTCAATAAATTCTTTTGCCAATTCTTTGTTCTCTTTTGAAATTTGAGATATTAATTCAGGGGTTGTTTGCATATCTTTTCGTGTTTTTCTGGGCAATTCCAAACACTTCCTTTTTTATTTATTTATTAATGTCTATTTCTTTAATACGTTCGATTAGCATTTCGTATAATTGGTCTCTATTTTTCTTTTTAAAGTCTGCTTTATATAAATCAATTAATTGTAGATTATTGTCCTCGCATAATTTTATTTTCCTAATAGTTTTATTCCTATACCATTCATATTCCATAATTCCAAATATTTCAACGTAATATGTATTGCCATCAATATAAAGAATATGATCAAATTGAAGTCTTTCTGTAAATCCTTTTATATGATTTTTATAATAATCCTCTTTAGTAAATTCAACATTCCTTTCCTCTAACATGGTAGTAAAATCATATTCGTAAGAAGAGAATGCTAAATTACCTTTAGGGGTTATCATAACTTTGCGATTGTACCAAGTGCTATCAAAACCAGCCAATATTAATGCTTTTCCATATGATTCAAAGTTATGATGATAATAATTTTGAGACGGTGTCCACTCACATTCATTTGTATCTTTTTGAGTAGGTAGTCTTCCTAAATTTATACCTAATTCCTTCAACTCCATTAGGGCATCTTCTTTAGTAATAATCCTACCAAAACTAGCAGTTGGTTCATATCCTAACCTCTTTTGAAACTCAATAAGACTTCCAAAATGTTCTGAATATGTTTTCATTCCTTGACATAAACCCTGTTTGCTTGCTCTATCAACATCTCTACTATCAGGGACATAACCTAAACTTTCCTTAAGTTTTATATAATTATTTATCATATTTAACTCAACTACTTTTTTATTGTGCTCAAAATAATCAATACCCAATTGTTTATAAAAATTATCTGTAGTGTTAAATCTATTGTTCAAAACGCTACAACTAGGAGCATTACATAAAACATATAAATCTTCTAAACTTGGTAGAATATCTTTTTCTGTATAGTTATTATTTATGTACTTTGAAACGACTTCTATTATTGTTTTGTCATCGACGCTTTTACGATTATATAACCACTCTCTGCTTTCAGGGATACAAATACCTGCTTCTACTAAAGCATTTTGAAAGCTACCAAATCTATCTCTATATAGATAATCACTAGGCATATCTCTATTGAACTTCAATATTCTAGTTGTTGGTATTCCGAATTTATTGTAAAAATCTTTGAGATATCCTAGCAGTTTTTCGTTAGTTATATTTTTATATTCTGAAAAGTATTTTCTCATAATATCTTCGTTTATTTCTATATTTAATATTTCTAAAACGTTTTTATATGTACCAAATCTATTTCTATAAACTCTAAAACTTTTAAGTCCATATTCTTTAAATTTATGAGTCTGTATAATTCCATGCTCTTTAATTACGATTTCTAATTGATTTAATAACTGTTCTTTAGTAAGTTCGCAAAAATTATTATTCAACCTTCCTTCTTTATGTTTAGGAATTGGAATATTCGCTTTAATAATTGCGTCTTTAAAACTGCCAAACCTTAAGCGATATAATTCTGCGTGTGGCATATCATTATCCGCACTAATCATTTTCTTTGTAGGAAACCCTTTGTTAAGATAAAAAACATATAAAAGATTAAGCATTTCTTCATCTGTATAATATTTATAATTTAAAGACAAACCACAAATATTATTTAAATTTATTAATCCTCCAAACTTTCTACTTAATACAGTTGAAGAAGGTAATGTCTTATCAGTTTTTCTTTCTTCATTAATATCTTTCTGTAAAGGAGTTCTACCTAACTTTAGAGCAAAGTTTTTATAAAGTTCTATTAGTTCATCTTCTGTATAATTATTCCCATTACTCATTTTTACAACACCGTCCTTCATATTGTTGTCCTCTAAAAAGTAATAAGCAGAAAATCAATAGGACAATTGACTTATCGGGAGCTACCCTATTCTGCTAATGTGTTTTGACACACAAAAATAGACATCCCTTCCGAAATGCCCACTATCTATATCAAAATTATTTAATTGAAAGTCGATTCCTCTAGAAATTCATTAGTTATATCTCTATTAAACTTATTTAATTTGTTCCATTGTTCATCCGTAACAGAGGGCAATTTTTCTGCTATTTGTGACATTGGTTTTTACACTTCCTTTATATTTTTATTTATTTATTTAATAATTAGTTAAATACTATCTATATTTATATGTGACCATGTTCTGCCTGATTTTATGGTAGAAATTGTATTTGGTCGTACATTAAATTTTTTAGCAATATCCTTTGTTCTTTCTCCATTATTTATCATTACTTTTATTTCTCGTACATTTTCATTAGATAGTTTAGATACTTTACAGTTTTCTCCTTTTAGTCCTGATGTTTTTGATGCTTGTAACTCTTTTAATTGTTTATTGGTCATTTCTGGAATAGTAATACGACTCCATGTTCTACCTGATTTAATTGCGGATATTTGTTGAGGAGTAACATTAAATTCACTGGCTATGACAGATATATTTATACCTTGTGATATTAGTGTTTTAATAAGTGTTACATTATTCTCCGTCAATTTTATAATTCCATGAGGTTTACCCTTTGCAGATATACTCATTTTTAATTTTGTTTCTTCAGAATGCTTTCCTCCAATATGTTTTAATCTATTAATTTCAATTGATTCTTTTGACATTTTTCTTCCCTTATTTGCATTGCTTATCTTTTGTTTAGTTTCTTCTGAATGTTGTTTTCCATAAAACGGATTATTTTCTCCATTTATATCTGAGTGATTCAAACTTATTTTATCTTTTGTTTCTTGAGACATTTCTTTATTTGCATTCCCACCAAAATCTAAATTATATCCATTATTATCTTTATAACTATCATAATAAACAATCCATTTTCGTTCCAATACATTCAAATTGTCTATTTCACATTCTTCTATGATCTCAAATTTAAAATTATCTTTACCGTATTTATCCCAAGCTCTTTGTAAAACTTGATTCTTATGTTTATTATTGTTTAATTCATATCTGTGCGTGTAAATTCTTTGTTTTATATTCCTGCTTTGTCCAATATATGTTTTATTATTAATTAAATTTTCTATTTTATAAATCCCAACTGTATTCATTGAATACCTCCTTATAATTCCAAAACATTATTTGTGTTTAATTGCCTTAAACTCACCACAAATAAAATCAATAATTTCTTCTTGAATTCTTCCTTCTTTTGCTGATTTAATAATAGAACAATTATTTTTTTTATGTCTTTTACAATTAATACAGTTGTTACTTATAAAACTATCCAAATGTTCTTGATTATTAAAAATACCAATATAATCTGCATAGTAAATAGTGAGTTCTAGTCGGGGGTTTTTAGGATTATAGAAAATACGTCTTGCATTTTCTAATGTAGTATTATCATCAACCCATACGACACCAGATTCAGTAATAGAATCTAGTAATAGTTTCCATGTATTATTAGCATCCATGTCTATTCTTGGAAAATAAAATACACTTTCAACTATTGTGTTCTGGAATTTATTTAATTTAGTTTCAAATCCCTGTATTTTTACTTGCTCTTTTATGTATTTCACAAACTCTTTTTTATATTTTTTTGCTTCAGCAGTTTCATACATTGTAATTTGAGAAACTGGTTTCCCATTTTTATATATAATAAATCCTCTTGGTTTTAAATAATGATTCACGCTAACAGGAATAGGAGATATAAGTTTTAATATATTACTGATAATTATTCACTCCTTTAATATTAAATCGACTAAATCCTCTTTCTATAATAATTATTTTAGTAGGATAATTTGTTTTTAATTCTGCCATCTTAACAGCAATTACTTTAAGTCTTTTTCCATGAGATTGGCTTTTCTTTGTTGGTATAGAATCAATTAATACGGGATTCATATTTTCATCAAATATACAAATTCCTGTAGATTCCATAGAAAGATCATATGCGTGTGTGTAATTTATCTTTCTCACTCCATATCAAATAGAGACACCAACAATTAAGTCAATGTCTCTAATAATTTATTTATTTACTTTAGTTTCTTAACATCCTTTATATCAATTGCAATGTTTTTAGACTTCTTCAGTTCTTTAATTGATTTCTCTGCCTTAACTGGTTCAACTTGATTAGGATATTCTTTCACTAAATCCATATAAATTTCTTTCCAAGTATAACCCTTTTTACTCATCCAATGTATTTCATCTTCTATTTCTCTAATTATAGACAAGTCTTGAGTTGAGAGAAAATCCCTAAGATTATCTTGTTGTTTTAAATCTAAATTACTTTTAATTTCTTTAGCATACATTCCATATAAAATGTCATAGCAAGTATTCGTAATAGTTACATATGTATATCTACCATTTGGTAATTCTCCATTTTTAATAAATTTAGATATTGCAGATGTTTCTCTATTACGTCTAATAATTCCATCTTCTCTTGCTATAAGTTGTTTTAATTCTTCTTGCGTAAGAATTTGTATAGAACTTTTAATCGTAAAATAATCCCTGATAACTTTTTTATATTGCTTTCTTGCCAAATCTGTATTCATTAATTTTAGCAAAAGAGTATATCCTTGTTGAGATAAAAGATAAATATTTTTACTAGCGTTTATTGCATTTTGAGTATAAATTTTGCTGTCACTCAAAGTTACCTCGAAATCTGTTCCCTTTATGTCGATAAAATCTATGCCCTCTTCAAAATATACATCTTTAATATGTCTGTTTATATTTTGATTAATTGTTTTTAATTCTACTCCGTGTAATTCCGCAATTGTTTTTGCGAGTATAACCCTTTGGTCTCCACCAAATCCGCCATATAAATTAGGAACTTCAATGCCACAAACTTTTGTCTTGCCATTTATTATTAATTCATTACTATTATCCACTATAAATACCTTCTTTCATTATTATATATTCACTATAATTATCTAACTCTTTGACACCACTCCGTATAAACTTCTGTTGTTTGTTTCCATCCAAATTTACACCATGCTTTTCTAGACTGGAGATGTACTCCTATCTCTTTTGGGTAAATTCCCTTATTAAGATAAAAGTTAATTTGTGAAAAGTTATAAATATATGTAACTTTTTCTTCTTCAGAACTATTCATTGTAATGCCTCCTTTCAATATAAATTTGTGCTTACTTTGTAGCACAACAAAAGACAAATCAATTAAGATTTGCCCTTTAATTCACCACAAAATATTAAATTTTAAAAATTACTAAAAACAAGAATCAAACTACAAGCCACTTTCAGGATTTTAATTATCCCTCGAAATGCGATTTATCTGTGATTTATATTTAAAATAATAGGAATAATAGGACAGAATTTATCTATCTGTCCTATTAAGCTGAACCTAATGAATAGTGTCTTAGCGAAGTAAAAATTCTACTGTATCACCATTAATTGGTGCTTCAGTATTTAATCTATTCCATGTTGCGGCAATGTAAAATATTGATACTTCTGATTGATCGTCAGTTGGGATAAAGCCATTCATGATATCTTGCAGATCATCTTTAGTGCACGGCATAAGTGCCATTATTACATTTGTCTCTGGTGGTTGTTCATACATTTATATCACTCCCTTAATTTTATTGCGTAAGATATGCCCACGCTGACATTGTGTGTGCTACACCATCGTTATTGTCAATGTGGAACGCAACATATCTAGCTTTTATAGTTGTGGAAAAATCTCCGTATAATCTTGCTGTCGGTGCAAGTCCTTCAGATCGTGAGTGTAGGTTAACTCCATCGTTAGACCACCTTACAAAAAGTGTGCAGGACACATTTGCATCATTTAACAATGTCCCTGCTATATTTTTGTAACCATCTGTATCAATCCATGTACCTACCGATGATCCACCACCTGCAAGACTCACAGCATTGTGTGTTTGTATTGTCTCTGCTAAACTTCTAGTAATCGAAACTGGCATTGCACCAGTTCCAAACCCTTGAGTTTGTGCCAACAAACCTTTAGCGGTAGCATTTAATGAAGCTGATGCATTAGGATCAATATTTTTTGCATCAGCTTTTGTTCCTAAAGTTGCAATATCTCCATCTGCCACCATTACTGGATCAATATCAACTCCTTTGGTATAATGAATCATAATAAAACTTGTTTGAGGAGTAGCACCATTTACATATCGACATCTTGAATACCTTCTACTTAATTTTGTCCATGCTAATATAGAAGAAACTCCTGCTGAAACAACTGCTGATGAAGTTGTAGTCCAATTTGTTCCATTGTGAGATTCTTCGAGGTATAAGTTGCCCGACTGATCTGCTAATATCCAAATCCTCATGTATCCATCTGGCATCTCCTGTTCTGGCCTATCCACCATAGGAGATGTATATGTTTCATTTGCAAGGAGGACTGCACCTATCGGTGTTTCTCTAGTTGTATCTACTAGAATCATAGGAATGTCACCATTAGTCATTGTAGTTGTTTTTAAGATACCATTATCTGTTGATTTTAATTGTTTTGTGAGTCCAGTTAATTCAGATTTTGCTATAATTTGACCTTTGTATTGTTGATATTCATCTTTGTCTGCCATTTATGTTATCATTCCTTTCTTATTGGGATTTATTGGGTTTTTATTAGTGATTATGGAAAATAGTAAAAAAATAAGGAAAGAAAGACAATTTGGTTGTCTGTCTTTCCTTATTGTGGATGTTGGATGGATGTGGGGATGATGGTAGGATTGGAATTATGAACTTAGCTATTGTTCATAATTGATTTATGCTGACTGTTGTTTATTATATTTTTCTAGGATTTGTTTTGCTAGGAGTTGGTGTTCTGGTTTAACTTTTCCCTTTATATTCCTTCCTTTGTTCTCAATAACATTTTTAATATATCTAATTTCAATACTAGGAATATATTCTTTGTCTATAAAATACTTTAATTTTGATTCTATTATTCCACCATGTAAACTTACAACTTGACTATATATCCCTCCGATTAATTCAGTGTCATTCAAACTAAAAGTATTGTTTTCTTTTTGTGTTAATATTTTGTCATAGGTAGTTATCATATGATCAAAAATATTAAAGAAATTATTTATATCTGACCAAAAGTTTCTTTCCTTATACATCGTTTTCTTATTAAATTTTTTAGCAAAATTACTATAACTATTATATCTTTTTAATATTTCTTTATATACTCCATATTTAATTTTTACTAAATCTTTTGAGCTTGGCAATGTACTTTGGTCTTCTGTTATAGACATTGCTTCAACCAACAATTCTTCATCTGTTAGAGCATTTGCTGGAATATAATTTTCTACAATTATATTTTTATAATTATGGTTTAAAATATCTTTAAATATACTAAATAAAGATTGATTAACTTCTTCATATTTTCTGTTAATAAAAATTTCTGGTTCAATAGATATTAAATTATAATTATAAAATTTATATAGTGCTTCTTTTTCTTTTCTACTTTTATTATATTCTATTGACGTTTTATCTGTTTGTGAAGTAGGATAACCCCATACTTCTACATAGTATTCGACGATATCGTGTTCATATTCTACTATTATTTTGAAATCACTTCTAAACTTTCTATCGTCAAAAGGTTCAACTTCTCTCGCATAAACAACATAATAACTTAACAGAAAATTTGCCGTCCAAAGTTCAAATTTGCTTTTATTGTAGAATCCCGAATTATCTTTTAAATCATGTATGTCATCGTATTTCATTGCTCTTTTTATATTATAAATACCACCATGTTTTTCAATTATGTGAGAACTTATTTTTAATTCTTGAAATATTTCTTGAGAAGATGGAAAGTATCCAAGTTTATCAATTAACTTTTGAATATTAGTTTCTAATTTTTCAAAATCATCATGCCAACCGTTTGGTTTATAAGTTGATATATCTTCGATTTTATAACCAAGTTCTAATGCTATATCATAGATATTTTCTTTATGTTTAACCAAGTTCCTTTTTAAATTATTTATTTGACGGTCTTTATTTATAGAATAATTATCTAGTGTTTTGTATTCTTTTATATATAAATCAACTTCATTTACTCTATTTTCTCGTTTGTCCCAATATCCTTTTTCTTTAATTATTCCTTGTTTAACAAAATAATGTGTTTTCCCTAGGTTGTTAAATTTGATAATTTCCATTACTTCTTTGTGTTTTTCATCTGTACAATTAATACAGCAATCTTTGTTAATATTTTTCTTATTCCTGTTTATATAACTAGTATATTTCATTGAAGTAACCGTCTCGTTGCAATAATCACATAAGACTTCTACCATTTCTGTACACCCTATACTCACATCAGAAATTAGAACAATGAATTTATCTCCAACTTTAGTAAATGAATATCCTTTAGACTTATACCAATTAACATTTTTAGGATTCCATTTTACAGTCACTTCTTTTGTAATTAACATTTTGAACATCTCCTCTTCTGATTAAAGGAATAAATGGGAAAAGAAACTATAAATCAGAGTTATAGTCTCTTTTAATTACACTTACAAACTCGCGCAAATTTGTAAGAAACCGTTATAATTATTTATTTATTTCTTATCTAATGTTTTAACAAATTTAACTTCATCTTTAAAATCTACATCTTCCCATTTTACTTTTTCATCTTGAGGACTGAATAACATTTTAATAAATTCTTCTTCTCCCTCAAATTCTGAAATACCATCAGTAAAACAAAACTTATCTTCTTTCTTAATGATATGATAAATTTTATCCATATAAACACCTTCTGGCATAAAAGCAGGAGAGGTATAGATTAACTTCACTTCGCTATACTTCATTCCATACCTCCAGATTTTAATAATCTTTGATAAATTTCATCATTTCTCCGCTAGCAGCATCAGGGAATAAATCCCACTCAATAGAAAGTTTAGTAGCTTCCGAACTTGAAAAATTTAGAGTAACATTAGATTTTGGTTTGCAATTCGGTAGGCAGAATTGCACTAATTTATCATTTCCGTCTTGACCTCTGACAGTGGTGTCTCCATACAATTTATAATTTCCAGGCCAGTTGTCAACTTTAACAGCGAAAGACTTAGCAGTAGCAACACTATCTTCTAAATAATACAAAACAATTTTACCAAGATTGTCTGAAAATGTGGTAGAATTTAGTGTGATGGTTTTTGACGAAATCGAGTACGTGTTTTCAGCACTGGCAGGCAATCCTGCGGTTTGTTCGGTTAGATGAGTAAGATTGTCTCCCGTATCAAGTTTAAAAATAACTAAAGACGATGCTTTAGCAGTTCCGACCATAAGGGCAGAAGCACTCGTTACAGAAAGGACTTCACGTTTTGCAATTGGAACAACACCAGCAGCAAAAGATGTTCCAAAAAGCAAGGAAATCCATGCAAGGTCTAGCACTTCGAATTCTGTTTTGAAACTTCCCTCACGATTGTGATCCCAACGAATTGTCTTAACCCCTTTAATAGAAGCAAAAGTGCTTTCTGAAGTAAAAGAAATATCAGTAGTATTACAATATGGGGCATATAAGACGGGTTTCAATGTGGCTAATGAATCGACACGTACTGAAGACGCATCCTTAATTCCGTATAACATTATTTTCATTTCTCCTTTCAATATTGAAACATTATTTTTATATATAAATAAAAACCTTTAGGCAATTATTTTTATATCTTGTAATTGAGTTTAATTAGTTCGCTCCAATGTTTGTTTTCAACTAATGACTTTTCGCCACTAATTAAATAAATACTAAAACTATCCTCATAACTACTAATCCCCATAATAGTTTTGTAACAATTAATTATATTCCATAAAGACCATTTTTTTATTTCATTAATTGGGATATGATATTTACCACCAAATTCACAAACATTAAGAGTATCTTCTAATTTCAATTCATTCTTTTTATTGCTACGCCTTCTACCTTCTTGAAGTACATTCCACCTATTTACGGCATCTTCATATTCAGGAGTTCCTTTTTCAGCCGCAAATACAGGAACACGTTCTTTTTCTGGTCTATTCCTTCCACATATACTCAATATTATTTCTGCTAACTCATCAAAATTATCTCTGTTCAGTCTCCCATTAAATCCTTTAAAGAAAATTCCATTCTCATCAATATTAACTTTAGATTTTGTAAAAAATTCTAATGATACAAACAAATAAGACATAAATTCTTCTGATACGCATAATAAATCAAAATTTTCTATACCTTCTTTTTGTTCATCTGTTAATTCTTCTGGAACACTATCAAGAGTAATATAATAAGGAAGAAGTAATTTTTCAAAATCTTCTATGCCATATTGAAATATTTCAATAAAACTGGGTTGATTTATAACACAAATATTATAAAATTCAATTGGTTCTTGAATTTTTAAATGGATATTATATTTATCCACAATTATCACCAACCATAGAAATCAAGAATATTAAATGATATATAATGACCCATAAAATTTTCATCCACAGGCATATCACCTCTACCCTTAAATTCAAATTTACCTATCCCAGATTCTCCAAATATTCCATCTAATTTATCACCAATATAATCATATCTGATTCCATATGAAGTTTTTTCCCAAGAATTTGGAATAATAATATAAAACCAAACTGTACCACTTTGATAATTATGACTTTTCTTTTTGAAGTCTACATACATAGATGTTATATATGGCATACTTTTATCCGTAATAGCAGTAATATTTTTTGTTAACATTATTTGCTTTCTTATTAACACTGTAGCATCATTTAAAATAATACTCTGCTCTAAGTTAGGTATGACATTTTCAAAATTTTCATCTTGAATAATCAATGCTTTAATTAACTCAGCATTATTAATAATTTTACTTGCTATTTGTGTTTTGAGTTCTGTCAATGATTGACCAAATTTTTGCAACTGCCAAACCTCCTTAGAACAGATTAATTATTTTAATTTGACGTTCAATGAAAATATTAGGATCATAAGATAATTCACACCTAACAACTACATATTTATTAGCAACACTACTTAAACTACTAGCTAAAATAGTACAAATTTCACCATCTACATTTATACTTGCATAATTATTACTACTTCCATCTAAATTACTAATACTCCATACAAATATCCTTGGAATTAAATCATCTACCCCATTATTCATAGATTTCGCTACTAGAACCAAACTCCTACTTAATTTTAAAGTAGTGTCAGTCGGTGTAATAACTATATTATAATTATCACTAATAACCATTTCGCTATGAATTGTAATACTTGCACTTACAGCACCATAATATGCTGTTACAATAGCATCACCAGTGCCATTTGCAGTTATTAGACCTGAACTACTAATAGAACAAACATAAGCACTACTTGTTGAATATGTAACAGTTGGATTATCAACAATTACTCCATTATCTTTACATAATAAATTTAATTGTAATGTTGCATTTGTATAAAGCAAAGATGCTTCAGTTCCATTGAGAATGTATATTTCTCTTATAATCTGATTACTATAATAGTTTGCTATCCCTAATTCCAAATTATCATCATCACTAATCTGTCCCTCTTTAATCCTAATCACCAATAATCCAACAGTCTCAATATTGTCAATTCCTATCACACTATAAACTTTTCCACCTAATATAAATCTAGTATTTTCATCAATTTTACTTGAATCAATATTATTAGGGCATACGACTAAATTCTCATCAGCAGGAATTGATAGAAATTTATTTGTATCTAAACTTATATTTCCTTTGCCAACTATACATGGAATTTGATATGGATCATTTGTGATTGGGGATGGAGATTGTGGGGGAGTTAGGGAGTAGAAGAGGAGGTTGTTGTTAGATTTTTGGATGTACACTTTATTACAATTATCAATAGTTTTATTGTCTTTTGATATTGTAATCCAATCAATATTATTCCAAGTAATTACATCACCTGTATTTACAATATCACTTATTAATGTCAAACCCATCATTATTTCATTTGCTTTATCAAGAGCAGATGGACTTTGGATTGTCATTTTTATAGTTGATACAGAGTGATTTATATTTACGTCAAATGTATTTATAGCATTCATTAAATACTCACTAAAATTATCAATTGCATCATTTAATATAGTGTCATTATACAAACGATTGTCTAATTTATCTTTCCAACCCATTTTAAACACCTGCCAAATTTGAGTAGTCAGGTTTTTGAGATGAAGTTTTATAATAATCTTTCATAAGTTTTGTACAAATTCCCAATCTTTTTTCTGATACTTTTAATAGTGCTTCTAAGTGAGATGCTTGACTTGTCATTTTAAAATCTCTGTCTGTAAATTTTTGTTTAATAATATCAATACTATTTATTTGTCTATTTATCCAAGCGTCTACCATTAATTGTGATATTATTTGTACTTCATGATATGATAAAGTTTGGTTGAATATTTGAGTAACATCATCTTTATCATATACATTAATTTTAGGATACTTAAAAAATATCAAACCGTCATTTAACAGTTGAATCATTTGATCTTCTGCATCTAATTCTGGCAAATCACTAAATAATTTGTCCTTAATTTTAGAAGTAAAAGCATCAAAAACTAATTCATATGATGATGACATTTATATTCACCTCTTTATCCCTTCTTTGATCTAGTGCCTTCTTCTTTTTTTACAACTTGTTTTACTGGAGTAGATTCTTGATTTTTTAATTGAATAATTGGTAAAATATCTTTACCACTATAACTTTTAATCAAATTAATCTTAACAATATCACTTAAAGAAATATTAATAGATTCTTGCACAATGTTATCCAATGTTGAATTGGGACAATTTTCAAGTACTTCTTCAAAATATTTAATTGGTTTATTATTAAGTAAATCGATAATTTGTTCTTTATTAAATGTATATTTACCTAAAGGTTGTAAATCAAGTTTTTCTCTAGCTAAATCATTTTTAATTAAAAGTTCACCATCTTCATATTTACCTAACTCTCTATTAAAGACTTCAAATAATTCCCTAACTCCTGCTTCGTTCATAGCAGATTTTAATTCTTTCATTTCAACTTCTTGCATACTTCCGGGCATTACCCATGTACGCCTTACTTGAAAATTTCCATTATTAACTGTATAACCGCAATCTCCACGACTGTTGTTCCAAACTTGAACTGTATCCGAATCTTTTATTTCTTTTTTAGCGACCAAAATAATTCCTCCATTGATTTAGTGAATTTTATTTTTGTATAGTTTGTGTTATAATAGAGTGGGCAGGAACAATACCCTGCCCTAATTGCTCCACTATTATAAATATAATATTTGTCGAATATAATATTATAATGCAGTATTTTTGTATATTCCTAAAGTATTTGTGAATACACTTCCAATGGCAAACTTCTTGTAAATTTGGAACTCCATTGATCCATCAGCATTTTTAACATCATCCATAATTGCTTGGCCTTCAAACGCCAGTTTGATCACCTTATTCTCGGTGCTAGATATTACATAACCATATTGATTATCAAGAATTTCTGTAACATTTGTTTCGTCTAGGTAAGATTGTGGCATAAGAATAGTATTGCATCCAGCATATCTGCCAATATATCCTTGATTTCTTACATCTTCTTTATCCATATCTCCAATGAAATTGGTATCAGGAGTTACAGATGCGGCAAAAGTAGGAGTGCAGAATAAATTAGGAATACCATATGCACGAATAGTATTAATAAGAGCTTTCATTTTAGTAGCATCGAATCCTGCATGGGTTTTGTAGTTATTAGCAGGAACAGAAGCAGTCAATGCTTTCAAAGCATCTTGGATATCTTGATAAATGCGATATTCCAAACCTTCCATAAGAGCATCGTAGAGGTCTGTCAAAGAATCCGTACCGTCAAGAAAACGCTCCAGTTCAATTAACACTCCACCCCCACGAGCATATGCAGTCAAGTCAAGGTATGCACTGTCAAGTTGTGCAACTTCATAACGTCCACCAGCACCAACCTTAGTAATAAATGTTTTAACTCTAGAAACACCTTTTTTAAGTTTAAAACGAATTTTATCTCCCTGCGCAACTTGCATTGTTTCGCAATATTTATCTAATACAGCAATAACCTTTTGCGGAAGAATAGCATCTACAGATTCAGAAATAATTTGATAAACCATCCATTTATTTTGTTGGAATTTATAAAAGTCAACTTTTCCATCAGTTTTAATCATATCATTAAGTTCTTTTCTTAGTGCCTCCTCAGTTTCAACTACAGAGAAAGACGATGCAGGTTTCTTATTATAAACATCTAATGCCATTTGCTTTAATTTTACAATTTCATTCATTTTATTTTATTCTCCTTTCAAATTATATTTATTTATTAGCTTAATTCAACCGCGAATTTCATTGCAACTCTACCATTTGCAAGAGTAGTGAAAGACTTAGCTTTAAGAGTAACAACCTCTGTTCCACCAGGAGAGGCAACAAGAAAAATTCTACCTGTTATATCGGGAATACCATAAACAGCAGTAGCAGAAATAGCAGCAGTAATGGCAGCTACATTTGCATACACAACATCATCATAGCAAACGCAGTTGGTAATAATAGTTGCACCACGAGTTAATTTATAAAGCACTGGGAGCATTTCATTTCTATTTACTGCAACTGTTTCTTTGCCAAGTCCCTCGTAATCCTTTACTGGAGAATTATGTAACCAGCAATAGTCAGTAATTGCAGTAGGTAATTTAACCTTTCCTGTAAATTCGTCAATCATAAGTAACATGCCATTTTGTGCTGGAATTGTTGCGAAATCTGTTGCGTCTAATTCATATTGATTTTTGTAATCGCCCGTAGCTCTTGATGGGAGTTTCGTAGCCTCCACTACCGAATATTTCCCTACTGGGATTAAAGTTTGAATTGCCATTTTATATTACCTTCCTTTCAATTGATTATTTTTTTATGTTTATTTATAATATCTACATAGATAGGAGCATCTTGATCTTCTTGAACTCCACCCATGATAGAAAACACTAACTTATCTTTTTTATCTTTATTTTTCTTGGTAAAAGTTTTACCTTGTTCTAATTCCATCTTTTTCTTTCCCCAAATGGCAAAAAGTTTTTCTTCTAAAGATTCAACTGTATAATCAGCAATATTGACTTTAATATCAGCGACATCTTCATCTGTTAATCCTTCAAATTGAGAAAAGACTTCTTCTTTATCAAGAGTTTCTTTTGCTAATTTGAATTCTTTAAGGGAATCATTTTTTTCTTTAAGTTTAGCAAAATCTGACTCAATAATTTCTTTTTCAGATTTAACTTTCTCAAAGTCAACCTTATAAATGGAATACTCTTCTAATAAATCTTCATATTTAGAATATAAAATCTCGTATTCCGATGGAGTATTGTCTACAACTTCTTCAATTATTTCTGTAACTGCTTCAAAAACTTCTTCAACAACAGTCTCGTCTACAATTGCTTCTACAACTTCTTTCTCGGTATAAAACTCTGTAGTTTCTTCTGTTGTTTCTTCAATAACTTCTTCAGTTACAATTTCTGTAGAAAATTCTTCTATAACTTCTGTCTCTACTATGTCTAAAATTTCTTGTGTCATTCCAGTTCCTCCTTCTTCATTTTTATTTATATCATCAACCTCTGAAGTAGAGGACTGATTTTGAATTGTAAAATTTTTAAACTGTTCCATTTTGTCTTGTATTTCTTGTTTAAAATCTTCCATATTAAATTTCAATTCAATAGAAGCGTCTTCCATAGCAGGAAGTATATCTATATTAGACAATGCACATGCCCCAAAGAATTGAAAATATGTAAAATGAAATAGATTATCTTTTTCAAATCTTCCTTGATAATTTTTATGGATTTCCATTGACTGTTGATGTTTAGTATCCCTTTGAATAATATCAATAGGATCATCCCATTTTGTCCATAATAGACCATCTACAACTAAATATTCACGTTCTATTCCAGAACTAGCAAGATACTTCTCAAACCTAGCATTATTGGTTTCTGGGATTACTCCTATTGCTTGACCAAGATATTTAATTTTTCGGATATTATTTTCTTCAACTAACACTTGTCTATGGTCTGAATAATCTATTTCATCGTTTTTATTTTCTTCTAAATAGGCCAAAATTGGAGTATTCGCTAGAGATGGTATAGCAGATGCTACAATATCTTTTGAAAAATAACTTCCATTATAATTTTCTTCGGTGTGCATCAATTTAATTGTAACCTCAATGAATCTTGTATCAGTAACATCATACGTATTTTTAACAGTAAATTCTACTGGAATATTTCTATCGACTGTCAATTATTTTCACCTCCTTTCAATTAAATTAGAATTTAAACTCTACCAATATTTCCTCCATTATTTGAAGTTGATGAACCTGCTTCACTTAAATCGGTTTCATCTGACTTTGGTTTTCCACCTTTATTATCTGATCCAGAAGTGGTATGACTTGACATAAGTGGCTTCAATAATGTATCCAATCCTAAATAATCCTCAAAATATATCATATTTATTACTGTAGACTGCTTAGTACCTGCTACAACAGGCGGTAATAATTTACCATAGCCATATGTTGCTTGAGTAGTATACATAGTAACCATTTCATCTTTATTATAAGATGTTACAGGGGGCATAAAAATCTCAAAATTATAATTGTTTGTTGCAACTAAATATGAAAGTTTATTGTTAATCCATCTTGTATAAAAATCTAATAATCTGAATGATATAGACTCATCATTTTGCACACTAATTTTTAATGATAAATTTCCAGTAGCATTTAATATACTTTGCGAAAATCCTGCATCATTAAATAAGGTTTTCTCAGCTAACAACAAAGTATCTTCTTGTGATTTAGTAGAGTTATCTTGAAGATTTAATGCTTCAATTGCACAGGGAGAAGAGATACCATCTACATAATCATTTCCTTGTAACATTTTTACAAGATTTGCATGTAGTGCCTGTGCGTCAGGTAACTCTAAAAGTACATCACCAGTTTCATCATTCATAGGCAATTTTTGCACAATTAACTTCTTTAAATCCATCTTTGTCTTTACTTTTTTTAGAACTTTATATTCTTCAAGCTCGACCAAATCTTCAAAAATTCCAACAAAAAATGGTATACCAAAATCATCATATTGATAGCACATTGCAAATTCAGGACTTAAATCATAAAACCAAGGTTCTGTTAAACCCATTCCTGCTCTGCCATTATTTAAATATTCAACATAATATTCTAAGAATTCAGATGGGTATTGATCAATCATTAATTGTCTTTCTTCAACATTCCTAAATGTATTAAAGTATCTAATATCAAATTGTACTTGGTATAACCCGTCTACTTTTGCTCTTGTTCTGCAAAAATCTATTGGTAATTCTTGAATAGCTTTTGTATCCCCTAATTCCCTAAAATAACCATAAAATGCTCCATTCATAAATACCAATTCACTTATTTTTGAAAATGTGTCTTTGATAAACAAATCATCAACAAAATTCAATGACTTATCAAAATAAGTAGTAAATTTTGCATCTTTCATTCTTCTATATGTTTGTTTGGCAGGGACTACCAGATAGGGGAACATTAGCATATTTGCTTGATGAAGTATTAATCTTTTATATAGGCCACTGTGCAACCAAAAATATCTAGATACTTGACGTAATCCTTTAATATTTTTAGAATCAATTAGATTGATTATATCTTGTCTTGTATATTGAAGTTTAGTATCTATGTTCTTATATTGGAGTGCGTATAATCCGTCAGATATTTTTACATATTGCAGACCTTCTGTAATATTTCTGTATTCAGATATATCTACATCTCTTTGTTTTTTTGTAGATGTAGTTAGAGGGGTAGTAGGAGTCGTTATTTTTTTCTGTCTTGCCAAGTTTGGTTTTCACCTCCTTTTATTTGGTGGGAGTGGTTAGTTGTAATGATTAGTTGTAGAATTGGTATTGAGAGATGTTTGATGATTTCTTTCTTTTACCAGTTACATGCTTTCGTCTTAATTCCGATAAGTGCCATGCTAACATTGCACACGCATAAGCCCTATCATCATTCATTTTATGTATCTTATCTGGAGGCAAGTCGTATCTACAATTTCCATTAGAACTTTCAAATCTATAAATATTTACAAGTTCTTCTTTAAGAAGATCAATTTGTACCAATGCCATTTCTTCTTCAAATGATAATTTGTATATACTTGATTTTATTTCTTCTCCCTCTGTTTCATTTATGGTTAAATAACCTTTCCCATCATAAGTTTCTGGGAAAGAAATTAAATCTAGGTTTATCATTTCAATCAATGCTTCAAAAAGTTGCTTTTTATATTTTTGAGGAGAGACTAATTTAAGTTTATCTACCGCATTTGGAAATTTAATTACATAATCTATAGATTCAATTTTATCAATTACTCCCTTGTGTTTATTTCCCTGTTTATCAACCCATTCTTCCATAAAATAGTCAGCAATGTTCACACCACCGCCACCTGCGCCGGCATCAATGCCTAATATTTCAAGATTTTCATAATCTGGTGCTAATTTTCCATTATAATCAAGCATCATTTGCTTTACTAATTCCACTTGTTCAGGTGTTCTCATGGGAGTTTTTTTCTTTTTAGCGATATCAACAAAACTTACACCGCTACTAATTTTCAATTTATATCCAACCATATCATCTAATATAAATTCACCAACCATACATACAGAATTATCATAACTACGTGCAGGGTCATACATAATGCCAAATTTCCCACCAGTATTATTATATAAAGTTGGTACTCTTAATTCAGAGTTCTTTATAATGGTAGCACGTTTAATAATTTGATTATTTCCACCTTCTGTAGTAAAGATGTTTTTATACTCTCGTAATGCTTTTTCTTTATTTTCTCTCATTGCAGAATCAATCTTGTCTTGGGTCAACAATGCAACAGGATACAATTTTCCATTGTATGTAGCATTCATTACAATATCTGAACTAATATCTGCTACAAAAAATCTCTTATCTCCTAGAAACATCTTCTTACTGAAGTCTCTATATTTCCTAAAGAAATATGTGTCAATACTAGAAGCCGAAGAAGCATATATTAATTGATTTGGAAACTGTTTTGGATATAATGTTACGTCGATATCTCCACCCAACTTAAAATCAGCATTTTGAGTTGTGAAAGGTTCAGAAGTTGTAAATAGTTCGTCTGAAGCAAATCCCGACTCATCGTAAAAATTCAGATTCGATCTTTTACTTCTGTTTGAATCTACTGCTCCATTTAACGAATGTATTGTACTCCCATTATAAAGAGAACATTTAAAACTAGCAGGATTATGAGTAAACCCATCTGTATTAGCAGTAGATTTTACAGTTTCATTTAAGAATACATCTGTTAATCCTGTAAATGAAGCAATATTATTTTTTGCAATATTCTCAATTTTCATGAACATTTCTTGAGATTGACTTCCGACTCCGGCTAAGATATATGTATTGAAATTAGGTATTAACAATGATTTACTCATTATAAAAGGAGACCCTAAAGTTGTTTTCCCACCATTTCTACCCATACACCAAACACAAAAAGGAGTAGTCCAACTTTCCATCAAAACGTATTTCTGATAATCTAAGAGGTCAATTCCAAACATTAATTCGATGAAGCGCAGGGGCCACTTTCTCCCCCATTGAATAATCTCAGCAAGTTTTAAATACCCATCAATCTTTCTTTGTGACATCATTTTATTATCCATTATTGTGTCACCGCATTTGACTTTATTTTTAATAATCTTAATTCTTCTTCAAGTTCAATATTTCTAGAATCCAATTTTTCAATTAATTCTCGTTGTTCATTTATCATTGCACTATAATCATTCTCATCAAATTGAAGTTGTCTTCTAATACTTTCGTTACTCATATCTGCGACTTGCATCATACCTTTACAAGTTTCAATATCATAAAGATTAACTTCAACTTCCATAAACCCCTTTTCTTGAAGCTGTTTCATTATCCCCGACAACGTTCCTGCACCTTTGGATTTTTTATTCGAATGATTGACAGAAATACCATTGTCTTTTGCCATTGCAAGAATAGCACGATACATTTTATCTTTTGCCTCAAATAATGATTTAATTCCACCAACTTGACTCTGAACAGATTCAATATCACTAGTCATTAATGCTAAAGCTTGATTAATTTTGTCTATTTGATTAAAACTCTTAGATATCTCTATTACTATAGGCAATTTAAATGAATCTTCAAGAGTTGATTCATCTAACATATCAACTAAAGAATTATATAATCCCTTTTGATCTAATGGATTCTCATTTTCAAAAGGATCATATCCAACCATGCGAATTACATCTTCTTTGTTGCGTTTATCTTCTTCTGTCCATTCAACATTTTCTCCACTTTCAAATATATTTTTTTCTCCTGTTACATCAATCAGAGTAGAATCAAAAAATGTTTTTGAACTATATTGCGGAAGACTATTAATTTTTTGAAAATATATACCAGCTATATTGGTATTTCCATTTGCTGCTTGTTGTGCTACACTTGGATATAGATTTGAATCAAAATACACATCTAATAATCTACATAAAAAGTATAGTGCAATTTTAGTGTCCTCATAATTATTGACTAAAAATGAATATAGCTCAATTACACATTGTTTACATACTACCATCCTTTGGTCATTTCCCTTTAAGATGATAGAATTCGATTTGTAGAAATCTTTATCTTTTTGTTTTTCTTTACTACAGCAAACACATTTATATAATATTTTTTCTTCTTTAACTTGTGGCAAGGTATTAGATGCCACTTTCTTAGGTCTTCCTGCCACAAAGTCACTCCCTTATTATATTAACTTACTTCTTCTAAAATACTTTTAAATTCTCCTAATTCATATCTTAACTTAAACTCATAAAAATCTTCAATACTAGCATTTTTAGAATATAACTGATGGAAAAGCATATGAATATTATTGGAAATACATATCCCGATGGGATAAGCATTATGTAACTCAATAACTTTATCCCTTATCTTGATAAATTCATCACCATTGTACTTTTGTTTTATTTCATAATTCAATATACCTAACGCTTCAGTTATTATTTCATTGAAAGCTTTAAGATGATGAATATCATATTGTTTATTTCCTGTAAAAATACATTCTTTATTGCAATTTAATTCACTTTGTTTTCTCCAAGAATTTATACTGCTTCTTAATCGTCTATTTAAATTTGCTAAACTTTCTTCTGCTCTGCATAATTCACATGGTTGTTTAGTATTCATTATCCCATGATATGTTGATTTTTGAATTATTCCTAAATGAACATAGCATTCAAAATCAATATATGTATTAGCACTTTTATATATCTGACCATTACAAACTCTTAACTTTTTGTTTTCAAAATAATTAAAAACAAAAGATTGCTCATGCCGTAATTGTTCAGACATAGACTCTTTACCACAATAATAACATTTATGAGGACTAGATTTTAATACGCTATAACTTGTAAATTGAATGTCTTTATCTAAATGATCAGGACATATAAAAGGTAACGGTTGGTCATTCTTTTTATATTCTTCTGGTGTAAATTTAGGATACAACCCCTTGTCTATAAATGCTTGATATACCATTTCTCCATCAAGTCTATTAGATTCAGCAGTCAGTTCATATTTTCCATGAAAACAACACCCTTTATTCTTTAAAAATACTTCTGTTGATGTATCTTGTTCGCCATGCTCTAAATGATTATTACAAATAAATCTAACTCTGCTTTTACTATCATCAAATTCTCTATTATTATATTCATCTTCTGTAGTTAATAAAATTAAATTCTTTTTATTTGCACATTCTGTAATTAATATAAATGGTCTTTGTTGTCTCTCCCGTGATTCTATTTTATACTTGTCTAATTTTTGAATATTATCTACGCCATATTTATTCATTAAAATATCTTTAGTTTTGTATGCTCCACATTTTTTATTAGTGCAACAATTTCCTAAACCGTTTTCTTTATCCTCTGTGAATTGTCTATATGGTTTTTCATGTATTCCTTTGCATCCGTCTTTTTTATAATCACATTCAACTAATACTTTAGTGGTTGATCCAGGTGGTAAATCATCAACTTTGCATTCAAAATAATCACCTTGTTTAATTTTAGGATAGCCTTTTTCTAAATACCATTTCGTTGTGAAACTATTCCATCTAACCATTACCGTTTCACTAATTAACATAAAATACACCGCCTTCTAATGTCTCCATCTAGAAAATAAGTGGGAAGGGAGTTAAGGCAAACTCCTTTTCGTGTAGCTATTCACTATCCCAATTGTGTTTTAACGCACAAAAATAGACACCTAAAATTAGATGCCTACTATCTGAGTTAAAAATATATTAACCACTCTTATTATTCATTTCATTAATATACTCCCAATGTTCTTTCCATCCAAAATCCATCATTCCTGAACCAAATTCTCTCATTGATTCAAAAATACATTTTGGACAATTATCTGCTTCCATAATTTTTTGAAATGCCTGACCAAATAATTCATCTAGTTCATCTTGCTTGCATTTATTAGTACAATCCGAACATTTACAATCTTGATAATGCTCCTCACCATCTAATAATTCATCCGTATCATCCAAGTCTTCTTCTTCAACATATCCATCACCAACTAACTCACAAAACAATAAACCACCCTTACCCAACAAAAACTCCCTTACATCTCCAAATGCCATATCGGAAAACACAAAATAATGAATATCATCCACTTCGTCATATTTATATGTCCCATCATTACCTTTAGCGAATTCACAGACCAACACCATGTCTCCATCATCATAAAATTGCATAGAAACATAATATTCATCAACATCTGATGCCAATTCTAAACATTCAGCAACGATTCCATAATCGTTATGAATATAATCATAAATATAATGAGCCATTGCGAAATCGCATACGAACATAAAATTTTGTGAATTTTGAAGGTAATTATCTATAATATCTTCAACTTGTAGAAGTGTATATTTACTTTTGTTAATCATGTTGTGAATTCCTACCTTTATTATTTTATTTTTGTTGTTAGATTGTATTATTTGTGTTTAAAGTATATAATTAAATTAAAGCATATCTTTCTCTTTTGATATTGCAACATTTTTAGAAACTTCTATACTGCTATTAGCATTAATTTTTGCAGTCTCAATATTGTGAGAAACATTCATAAAATTAAATACATAAGATACTGCATCTTCTACACTAAACCCACTATTAATCAATGCTGTGTACATACCACACGCATGACTAGCATCCTTTAATCCTCTTACAAATTCATCCTTATCAAGTTGAACACTATCATCTTCTAAATTATCAGTATCTAGAATAAATGGTTCACAGTAGAAAATTTGTTCTGAATCAGATGTAGAATCTGTAGATGAAGATATTTTCAATTCCTGTAATTCAGTTTTAACTTCATTTGGCGTTTCTTTGACTTCTGATTTAAATTCTGTCTTAATTGCATCTTTACAATCATTGCACATATTTTATTTCTCCTATTATTTAGATTTTACAAAATTTCATCAATACATCGCAGACTTAAGGCTGAGTTAGAATCTAAATACCAATCATGTTTTCTTCTCTTTATGTCTTCTAGTTGTTCATCGGTAATTGCGGTATATTCTATAATAATTTCTTTCATTATTTTCCAAAGTCTGTTAGTTTCATCAATATCTTCTTCCATGTCTTGTAATTTACCCCACGTAGCTGAACTTGGCTGGTGAATCATCAAAGTTGAGTATTTCAATGCTCTACGATAACTTCCAACTATCCCAAACATAAAACCCATGCTCATTTCTATTGAATTTACAGTCGTGATTATACGATACCCATTTGCACGAAGTTGTAATATTTTAGAAACTAATGCGAGTCCAAAATATATTATTCCACCTTCGCAATCTAAAACAAGTTCAATATCTTCTTTCGTTCCTTGTTTTTTATCTAAATATACTAACCTATCCAATAAATGAATTACCTTAAAAACACTTTCGCGTGTTACATCTGTACAAAAATATATTTTTCTGTCACGCAACGCACTACTTAATACTATATCTTCTATAACTTTATCCACTGGCATAATAATTTCCATATGTATATTACCTTTCGGACAATTTATTTTATTTTAATTACTTCAACTAGCAAATTTCCATATGAATCCATGAGTATAAGGTCTTTCACCTTTACATACTCTAGAAATCATCTTATAACCAATGCCAGTTACACGTTCTGCTTCTCTTGCAGATTCAAAACTTGCAATAAAATTACCTTCTAAATCATATTGACTAATTGGTTTTGTTGGTGTGTTGTACGCCTTCTCGTATTCAGGAAATACAATGTCTTTTGTATATTCTTTCCATGTTCTATGATAGTAAATGTCGCAAATTATATTAGTAGATATTTTATATTTACGTGCTATATCAATCATATAGTTTTTATTTAGCAACATTGATATTATCTCTATAACCCAATCCTCTGTTAGTTTATTATTGTGATTGTCTTCACCAGAGATTGTACGATGTATAAAATTCATATCTTTTACAATATTTTTATAATTCTCCTTATAATAAATCTGATAAATTGAACGATACTGTACACCAGTAATCTTAGAAATCTCTGGTATAGATATACGAGAATTACATAAGTAATGTATCACTTGGTCGAACTGCTCTTTAGATATCATAAGTTTGCCATTGATTATATCTTCATATGTGGAAGGTTGTGCACCACGACCAAAAGTATTACTGCTAACATTATACCCGAAAGAAAAATCAGAAGCGTTGTATAAATCTAAATAATATTGTTCTAATTTCCTTAGTTCAGCAATATCTCCATTAAAAATTTCTATAATTTCAAAACTAAAATTATCTTCACCATGTTTGTCCCAAGCCCTTTGTAATTTATAAGAGTGATGTTTAAAAATTCTCAATGAATTAATATGTTCTTTCCATCTCTTATTAATATCAATACTGCTACCTATATAAACTTTTCCATTAACTAAATTCTTGATATGATATACGCCACTAATCCTTTCTTTTTTCACTTCCCCATCTCCTTTATTTTTACAAACAAAAAAGATGGTAGAAAAATACTCTACCATCAACTCCACACAGAAAAACAGTCTGAAGGAGTAACTTATTAACTTAAACATAACTATTAATAATAATTTCCAATCCCTTATCATCATCCCATATAAATGACTGTGCTTTCTTTTGACTTCCAATATATCCACTATTATAAGTCCATGCATCCGTTCCACTTATTGCACTAATCCATCTGAAAATAATACCATTTTGTTCATCTGTCATTTTCTCCTTATGGAAATGTGATAAATGAAACTCTCTATACTTTGCTTTTCCCCATAATTCAGGTACGTCATTTTGCATACAATAGACTATATTTTTCTTTTCATCTGCACCATGTGCGAACCCTAGTAAGTTTTTACCAATCATTATGTATTTTCGATTATTAAATACAGAATCAACTTCTACATTATCATTATTTAAGAAATGCCAATACATTGCTTCAGTCATTGTAAAAGAAGTAATCTTATCGTGATTTCCTCCAACATATATTACTGATACTGGAGCAATTTCAGTCAATCTGTAAACAATTTTGATTATGTTTTTAAGTAAAATCTTATATAATACATCATATTTAACATCCGTATCTTGTGGAGTACCTTTTGTTGTAGTATTAAAAATATTGTCAATATTAGCTACGTCCTGCCCAAATGGTAGTATAATTTTCTTGATATTATAATGCTTTGCTTTTTCAACAATATCATTAATTACTTGCCATAATCTTTGGATACCCATTTCAGTTGAATACTGATTTCTTGTTTCGTCAACGCAACAAAGTTTATCGATGTGGACATCTGCTAAATTAATTTCTAAAGTTTTACCTTTGATATTATAAGGTTTTTGTTCAACCACAGGACTATCCAAGTCTAAATCTTCTAAAGTTGATTTAATCCAATTTGCATCAAATAATTCTATTTTTGGTTTAACTGCAATTTTACTAGCATACAATGTTTTAATTCCGTCTTCTTTAGTATTCATATTCCAAATACTATTCTTTGCTGAAATTAATTCAAATGTTTTACAATCATAACCATGTGATTTAAGAATAAAATCAGGATCTTTTGATTCATTTTCACTCATTGACAAAAGTTTATCTGAAATTTGTTCTCCATTACTTTTAAATTCTGTCGTTGACTTGTATAAATGTGTTGCATCTATTACTCCATCATCAATTTCTGTTTTTTCTTTAGTAATACTCTTATCTTTAACATCATTTACTTTCCTATATTTCTTAAACTTACTCCTAAGACCTTCTCCTGTACTATGTGAGTAATATAATCTAGCAAGTTCATCCCAACTTGTAGAAATTTGTTTTTTATGTTTTTTATAGCAAATATCAATTAGATTACTATCCATTAATAACCTCAATCTATATTTATTTTCAAATTAATAATCCTTATCGACCAAAGGATTTTATTTATTATTCACCAATCACTTATCATCTTCTAAATCCGACAATCCCAATTCATCTTCACATACAAAATAATCATAATATCCGCATTTTGAACACAATAATATCTCTTTATAATTTATGTATTTATAATAAAATCGAATATCTCCACATTTAGGGCATGGTGTATCTTCCATTAAATTAATCCTCCTTATAGAGAATATTATAGTAGGAATCTAAAACTAGTGCGATATGAAATGGAGTATAATCCATTCGATTTCGCCATGAACAAAACTAATCCTACCAAAGTTTTTCTAATAAATAAAATGGTTTAATATTGTTTAAGTAAATAAATTTAAGTAAAGTAGTTTTTATTTAAGTTATCACTACAAACTTATATAGTAGTTTATTTTCTGTTGTTACTTATATTTATTTGTATTATTGAAATAAGATTAATTTTAGAGTGTTGTTATTTCATTTAATTGGTTTATATGAAATAATTATTCTCCGTCTGAATCTTCAATATCATCCTCGTCAATTACATCTTCAATTTCTTCTTGTGATTCTTCTGTCTCGCCATCTAAAGACAAATATTGCCCACAACCATGAATCTTAATATCTAAAATTCCTGGTTTCTTTTCTGTTCCTTCGAGTTTATATAATTTTTGAGACCATTCACATACACTAGCTTTTACACATGATTCACAGAAGGAATTAATAATTTGTGCCATATTTTAATTATTCCACCTTTTATTTTTATTTTAATACGATTGTTAAAATTTACTTAACTAAATCTTTAAGCGTTTTATAAATAGTTGTTTTAATTGCATTTTTTGTAGGAATTTGAATAACTTCACCATTTTGTGGGTTTCGGCCTGTCCTACTGGCACGTTCTACTGATTTCATTCCAAAATATCCAGCAAGTTTAATTTCCTCTTTATTTTCAATTGCATATTCCATTGCTTGGAGAAATGCAGTTAGATATTTCTCACATTCTTTTTTTGTGCTACCTTCTACTAATTCTTGCATTTTGTTAATTGTATCTTGCTTATTCAATTTATAAATCCCCTTTTATTCTTTTAAGTATCTGC